>ERZ772957.28-NODE-28-length-122027-cov-7.508067_pt1 | contig 122027 bp, 88 predicted proteins | sample MGYA00580682_ERZ772957 | MGnify/ENA primary metagenome ERZ772957 (study PRJEB29015, sample SAMEA2737921) | human oral metagenome | biome: human oral; feature: human-associated habitat; material: dental | place: China | collected 2025 ... | reverse complement strand
CCTCCAACACGCCCAGTATGGTATAGTAGGCTTCCTTGGATACTTGCTGATCCCTTCGGGTAGCGATAAAGGTGGCATCAATATAGATAGCCAGATAATGGGATGAGAGTCGACGATTGAGTCGAGCTTACACACTTTTTTAGACACTACCATTCTACTAAACGGTTGTAAGAAACAACATTGGGAAATAGATGACGAAGATACTTGTATACTTTTTCAAGATAGAAATATTTAAAGCAGCGATAACCGGAATCGTAGAATAGAATTATTATCAGCATAACTTCTGCCTTTGACATTGTAGAACTTCGATGATTTTTCCTTTTCCCAATAGATTTTAGCGTATATTTTGCTGTCATAGCATCAAAAAACTTGCAGAAATCGTCTGCCATATAAAATATTTCAGTAATTTTGTCTTCGGTGATTATAGCGATTTTTGTTTGTAATTATAGATATTACACCTTAAAATTACAACAAATTTCGCTAATTACCAAATTTATAGATACTTATAATTCATCGAATTCACGTTATTAATAATAAATATAAACAAAATGATGAGACATCTATTTTCTGTTCTTCTCTTCGTGGCAACACTAATAGGCACAAGTAGTTTTACGTATGAAACGACATCTACAACCCACGCAGAAAACATTAGTTTGCAGACGCAAAAGAAGTTTAAGAGGAGGAAAGCTTGTAAGCATTCGAAAGCCCGTAAGCCAAGTGTCCATAAGAAAAAATCTACCCGCTCTTTTAAAGTAGGTCGGGTTGTATACATCACTCCTACAGGTTCTTGTTACCATTCACGAACATCTTGTCCTGCATTGTGGCGTGGAAACTACTCTCGCACATCTTTAAGTTCTGCACGAAGTGAAGGCTATCGTTCATGTTCAAGATGCTATTAACATAACGAGAATTCGATAAATTCAGAACAAGGCAAGTTATGTGTCGATAGTCCTTTGTACATTGATACGCAGCTTGCTTTGTTCTGAATTTGTTAAACTCACGTTAAAAACATTCACTGCACCAACTTCGGCGGCAGTGTGACGGGGAACAGTGGGCTGTCGACATGCTCTTGATAGATAATGTCGACGAGTTGTTGCACGAGATTGGGATGCTCGGCGGCGAGGTCGTGGTCCTCGTGCAGGTCGGTTTCGAGATTATAGAGATGGGGCACACCCTTGATGACCACCAATTTCCAATCGCCTCGGCGCACGGCAATCTGGTTGGTCTCGGCAAACTCCCAATAGAGATGGGGGTGGCGTTGCTGTGCGGCATCGTGCCCAAGGAGCGTTGGCACAATGGAAAGTCCGTCGAAATAGTCGGTCTTTAAGCGGCGGTTGCGATAGCGTTGGGCACAGTTTTTCACACCAGCCAACTCGCTAAACGTGGGCATAAGGTCATAGAACGCAAAGGGCAACGCGCTGACTTGCCCGGCTGCGATGTGGCCTTTCCAACGGGCAATGAACGGAATTCGAATGCCGCCCTCGTAGCATTGTCGTTTGAGTCCGCGCAGCTTTCCATCGCGATTGAAGAACATGGGGTCGGCACCTCCCTCCTCGTGGGGGCCGTTATCGCTGGTAAAAATCACGAGCGTGTTGTCGTCAAGCCCCTTGCGTTTGAGCAGCGCCATAATCTCGCCCACGTAGGCATCCAAACGGGTTATCATGGCAGCAAACTGCGCATGGGTGTGCTCCACAGCGTTGTAGCGCGATGGTTCCTGTCCGCCCCAGGTTTTATCGACAAAGAACCGCTTCTTGTAGAATGCCACCAACGAGTCGTTGGGCTGTGCCAATTCGGCGTGAGGCAGCGTGTAGGTGAACACTCCAAAGAAAGGTTTGCCGGGCGTTTGCGCCTCAAGCCATTGCAAAGCGTGGCGATGAATGAGGTCGGCCGAATAGGCTGTGCGCTTGTGATAATCGTCACCAAACATGGGATAGGCGATATTCTCGTCTAACACCACGCGCCTCACGCCCTTGTCGCCCTGCACCCGGCTGTAGGCGTTGAGGAAATTGGGGTAGTAGAGATGGGCCTGAAACTGGCAGATGTAACCAAAGAACTCGTCAACGCCGCGCTTGTCGGGTGTGGAAACCGATCCTTCGTAGCCGCCCGCCCACTTACCAAACATGCCCGTCTGATAGCCGTTGGCTTTCATGATTTCGGTCAGAAGAATGTGGTTGGGGTCGTAGGGATGTTGCCCCACAACGGCAAAGTCGGTGTTTTGGCCATACTTCACGGTGTGCCGGGCATCCCAATATTCCTTGTTGCCACGCACTTCGGTGTGTCCACTGTGCTGCCCTGTCATGAAACACGCCCGCGATGGTGCGCTCACAGGTGCTCCGGCATAGGCCTGAGTGAAGCGCATGCCCTCGGAAGCCATGCGGTCGATGTTGGGTGTGAGGATGTAGGGCTGTCCATAGCAGCCCAAATCGCCATAGCCCATGTCGTCGCACATGATGTAGAGGATGTTGGGCTTCGTGGTTTTTGCGGCCTGCGCTGGCAGCAGGGCAAACCATGCTGCCGGCGTGAGCCAAAGCGATGAAAATGTTTTCATTATTCGTTTAATTGTTTAATCCGAAAAGTTCGTTGTAACCGGGGTTCTGCGTGAGCTGCTTGTTGAGCACAATTTGGCTTGTGGGCACCATACTCAAATAATAGGTATCGAGCCACCCGCCATGCACAAGCGGACTTTCATAGGTGTAAATCCAGCCACTTCCGGCGCTGTTGTTCTCGGCAGCAGCCTTGCCATTGGTGCTGATTTCGTCGTAATCTACAAACTGCCCCGTGTAAGCATTGGCACGTGGTGCATAGATGTTTTGCGTGGCGGTGGTCCACAGTCCACAAGGCTGCCGGTTAACATAGTAGGCCGCTTTCGCCCAGCGTCGCACATCGTAGAAAGCAAAACCCTCACCAAAGAGTTCGATTTGACGCTCGCGGCGAATTTCCCACAACACGGGATCGACATTATAGTTGCCAAACTTTCCGCCGTGACCTGTCCACCAGGGTGCCGTACCGCGGTCGCGATGGGGGTCGAAATTGTCGTCGATGTTGGCTACAACCATGTGAGCCACACCTGCTCGGTCGCGCAGTTTATTGATGGTTTTGTCGGCCACTGCCTGCGTGAACAGACCCAACTCCCAAGCCGCCTCAGCATAGTTGAGCAACACTTCCTCAATCTTGAAGATGGGTTTATCGGCCGTACAGAACGCCGATGAGCCTGTGGAGAACTCCCATAAGTCGTAGTTTTTCCAGAAATAATAGCCCGTGCGGCAACGCATATAGGGCACACGTGCGTCGGTAGTGAGATTGGGACTCACGGGTGTTAGTGCGGCTCCCCAGTTTTGTCCGGGGCATCGTTTCATGCCTTCTCCACCGGCTGCACCACCCCGCACGCATTTTTCGTTGGCGCCCATGTAATCGATGTAATAGCGATATTTCGCAGCTTCGGCCGCTGTCACCACATGTCCTTGGTTGTTGTCACCGGCTTGCAGAAACTTCCATGTGCGGAAGGTGTTGACATTGTCGGGCACTTGCTTGTTGGGTGCCACCACATAAGGCGGCTGAATGTTTTGATACAAGCGCGGATCGCGGTCGGCAAAGGTGCCCCACATATCCTTGCCACGCCCACCTTGATAGCCCGAAGCGGCATTGCCAATGGGCAATCCGTTTTGCATGAGAAACAAATCGACGGTATATTGCGGCACATCGGCAGCGTTAGCAGCAATGTGTTCAAAATCGTTGTAGCGATTCATCAACACGTTGTTCACAAACGACTTGTAGTAAATCACACCGGGCTTACCTTTCAGATTCTCAGTCGTCCACAGCTCACCATATCCCGTTGCAGGCGTATGATGGGCGTCCTCACCTTGATAGAGCGTAGGATAAGCATCCATCAATTCTTGTGAAACGGCCATACAGCGGCGCAGATAGGCCTCAAAAGGCTCATTCAGTCCATGGTATTTCGCCCATGTGGCTTCACGAAGCAGAAAGCGTGAGAGTGCTGCCTTGACGGCATTGGCTGTGAGGGTGTTGTCGCCATCGTTGAAATTACCGATGTGTGTGGCGGCATATTCCAAGCGTGCGATGATGCTATCGGCCACCACAGCACGCGGAGTGCGCGGACCATAGCTCTCGGGATTGCTCTCATCCAACACCTTTGTCACCCAAGGCACATCGCCAAAGCGGTCGATGAGCTCCATATACCAATAGGCTGAGAAGAAATAACCCACCGAACGCCAATGCGCTATCTGCGCAGACGTGAGGGCACCATCGTTCAAATGGCTCATCATGATGTTTATTCTTCGGATGTAGTCAAAGTCCCATCCGCCCCCATCGGCCGTCGCTGTGATGGTTTCATAAGCGTAGGGATTGCGGGCATTATCGCGGTGTGTGACCAAACCGCCATACCAATCACCGGTAAACTGAGCCTGCATGTAACTGCTGTTGATGCTTGTGCGAATGGTGGTGTTGGTAAACATTTCATAACAAGGGTTCATAAACGCCTTGAAGTTGTCGTATTCTTTGAAAGCATTCTCTTCGGTGAGGTCGGTCAAAGGGTATTTTTCCAAGAAACTATCGTTGCAGGCAGTGAGCACGGTGGCTGCGAGCACGACGACTGTTATTATCTTTTTCATAAGAATATTTTTTAGATTAGAATGTAATGCTGGCACCCAACGAGATGGTGCGATAATAGGGATAGCCCCACGAAATGCCGTTGCTCAAGGCATTGGCCGTGGTTGATGCAGCCGTTCCTTCGGGGTCATAACCCTTGGGAAGATGGCTGAAAGTGGCCAAATTCTCTACACTAACATAGAGCTTGGCATCTTGCAACATCGCACGTCTCACCCATATTTTAGGTAAGGTGTAGGCCAACGTAATGTTCTTGATGCGCAGATAGGCTGCATTTTGCAAATATTTGTCGCTCACCCGTGTGTTGGAACCCACGTTGTTACCTTGGTCATAAATGCGGAATAGCTTGCTGTTGGGATTCACAGGTTGCATATAGTCGGGGCTCGCAGGGTCATAGCTCTTTGCCCGCCAATAGTCGGTTTGGTTGGCATAGAGCGCTTGGAATACGGCATCACCTGCGCCAGCACCTCCAAAGGGGAACAGCGCTGCACCGCCAAGCCAATAGTCACGCTTGCCAACGCCCTGCAACATCACGTCTAAACTGAAACCTTTGTAGCTCGCACCAAGATTTGCACCAAACTGATAGCGGGCGGCATCGTTGCCAATAATCTTGCGGTCGCCGGGGTTGTCTACGGTGTTGTCGCCGGCATTGATGACGCCATCGCCACGCAAATCTTTAAACTTCATGTCGCCAGGTTGCGGGTTTGCTCCGTTAATCTTCGTCACACCAGGCTTCAGGGTCCAGGTTTTGTGCCGGGCATCGGCTTCGTTAAAGTCGTCAAGGGTATAATAACCATCAGCCACATAACCCCATATTTCGCCAATCTTGCGCCCTACGTAGTAGTCGGAAAGCAAGCGCGACTCGTTGTTAAACTTCGTGATCTCGGCCTGACTGTCATAGAGATTGAACCCTATGTGATAGTCCACCGCTCCAATCTTGTCGCGCCATGTCACATTGAGTTCCCACCCTCTGTTCTTCATGTTGGCCACATTCTGCAACGGTGCCGACGTGCCTACCACCTTGGGAATTTCAATTCCGGCAGCCAACATGCCCGTTGTGCGGCGGTCAAACCAATCAAATGTGGCAGTAAGACGGTTCTTGAAGGCATAGAAATCGAAGCCAACATTAAACGTTGTCACCTTCTCCCACGTGAAATTGCGGCTCACCAAGCCTGGCGAGGTGATGTAAGTGGTCTTGCTTTCACCATCTAATATATAGGTGCCACTGCTGTTGACGCTCATAATGGGCGTGAACTGATAAGGACTGATGCGCTGGTTGCCCACCGAACCATAGGACAAACGGAATTTCAAATCATCCAACCAGTTGTGCGACCACGTCATAAACGCCTCCTGACCCATACGCCAACCCACACTCACCGAGGGGAAGAAGCCGAAACGATGGTTCTTAGGAAACTTCGAAGAGCCATCATAACGTCCGTTCACCTCTAACAGATAGCGGTCTAAATAGGCATAATTCAAACGCGCAAAACCGCTGCGAATGGCATATTCTGAATACTTATCAATGATGGTTTTCTCACCGGTTCCGCCGGCAAACGAAGGCACAGTGGGCACGGCTTGTGCCAACACATTGCCATAAAAATAACGATAATAGGATTTCTCTTGGTTGAAACCCGCCATCACTTTAAACGCGTGCTCACCCCATTTGCACTCATAATTGGTAAAGAGGTTCAAGGCATTGTATTTTGTGGTGGCGTCATACATGCGATAGAAATCCTGTCCCCTCTCGGTAGAATATTTTGCAGCAAGCTGGGCATCAGCAAATCTAAACCGCCCGGAATAAAACTGTTGATGCTCATCAAGACGGTCATAAGTATATTCACCTGTGATATGCCAACCCTGAAGCGGACGGAAAATGGCACGCAACGACACCCGTGGCATGGATTTTTCAACCAACGAAGTGGGCGCATACGTGAGCATATTGAGCGGCGTTTGCGAAGGCAAATCTTCTTGAATGCCTAAAATCGAACCCGGAATACGTCCCTCGGGATAGTAGTTAATAAGACGGGTTGAATAGAAACCGTTCATGTTGCCAATGTTCTGGGGCGCTTGTTGCGTGGAATTAGTGTAGGTGAAGGTGACCTCTTGCGTATACCATTTTTGCACATCGGCCGCAACAAAGCCACTGATAGTCTTGCGGCGGAACATGTCTTTATCGGTCACCAACGGCCCATTCTCACGACTTAAGCTGCCCGAAAGACGATAACGCAACGTGCCGGTACCGCCCGAAACCGTTAGATTGTGGTTGGTAATGGCACCCGTAGTGAGAATGTTCTTGGCCAAATTCTTTTCCGAGAGCCAGTAAACGCGGCCGTCGGTGTCTTTAAAGATGCCGTCGCCCACGGTGGCAATCGATGCTGGGTCGCGCTGATATTGTTGCAGATAGTTGCGCCATTTGCTCACTTCGCCATTACCTGCCCAATAAGAATTAGAGTAGCCTGCTTCGAGATAGGCATCCAAATATTCCATCAGCGATGCCTGTTGCAAATGGTTGAGCGACTGTTCCCAGCCCACATTAAAGTTGTAATTGGCCGTAAACCGGGCATTGGCGTTGGGGCGTTTCAAAGTTACCAAAATCACACCACCGGCAGCACGCGCACCATAAATGGCCGAACTGGCAGCGTCTTTCAACACCGTCACACGCTCAATGTCCTCGGGATTGAGTGCACTGATGTCGCCTTCCACATTGTCAATGAGCACAAGCGGTGCGCCTCCGTTGATAGAAAGCGTGCCACGCACATTCATTGATTTTGCAAATCCCGGTCCGGAGCCACCGCCAATGGTCAATCCCGGCATTGCTCCTTGCAGCGCAGCCGCAGCATTTACCATTGGACGATCGCCCAAAACATCGCTCATTTTCACCTGCGAAACCGAACCGGTGAGATTGGCTTTCTTCTGTGTGCCATAGCCCACCACCACCACTTCGTCGATGGCTTTGGCCTTATCTTGCAGCGTTACCGAAAGGTTGGGGGCCGCTTTCACCTCTTTTTCGCTGAACCCCACATAGCTAATGACTAAGGTTGCGCCTGCAGGCACCTGCACTTTGAAATGTCCATCAAGATCGGTTATTGTGCCGTTCGACGTGCCTTTCTGCACCACCGAGGCGCCAATGAGCGGCTCTCCCTGTCCATCTTTCACTAAACCGGTAATGGTTGTCACACTTTGCGCATTCACACCGAGTGGAATGAGCAGCAGCAGCGCGAGCAAAAGCCTGCCTACTGCGGTCTTACTTCGTTGTTGATAACTGTTCATCTGTTTAAGTTTAAGTAATATATAAAAGTTTTATTGACGTTTCATTCTGCTAAAAGTTCTCACCAGCACCTACCAGGATGCACTGAAAGCACCGTCCCATAGCTTGCACATCTGCACCCATTTGTAAAGGAAGATTTTTAATATCTTTTGCTGTTTTATGACTGTTTTAGCGCCTTTGAATAGCTTTTCCATTGGTTTTACATGCGCTCTTTCTTAAAAGAATTTCATGTTAACAACTTCTTAAGCGGTCGTTCAGGCGGGGTAAATGTAGTTCTTTTTTTGATATGCACCATACTATTTAGCATTTATTAACTCGATGTTGATAACCCATCATGCCGCTTCACCAACAAAACACTGCGATATTACACAGAAAACTGCGCTATATTATACGGAAAACTCTACTATATTGCACGAGAAAATGCACTATATTGCACGAGAAATAAGTACAAAAGAATGGAGGATATGCCCTTTTCTGACATACCCTCCCATCATTTATGTAGGTTGAATTCATCTGTCTTTCTAAACCCTTTCGAAGCCGTTAGGCCTCAATATGCCCCAAGGTAATCTCTTTACCCACCTTGCCTTCGAGGATTTTGCGACTCAAATCGTTGAGCACATAGTCCTGAATGGCACGTTTAACGGGGCGTGCTCCAAACTCGGGATCATAGCCTAATTCGGCCAAATCATCAATCGTTTCCTTCGTCCAATGCAAGGTGAAGCCCTGTGCAGCAAGCATTTTCTGCACGCGTTTCATTTGCAACTCAACCACTTCACCAATCTCCTCCTTCGTCAAAGCGTGGAAGGTGATGATGTCATCAATACGGTTAAGGAACTCGGGACGCATCAACTTCGTGAGCTGTTCGCGCGTTGCGTTGCTCGTCATGATGATGATCGTGTTCTTGAAATTCACCAAACGACCTTTGTTATCCGTCAACCTTCCGTCGTCAAGCACCTGCAACAAGGTGTTGAACACATCGGGATGGGCTTTCTCTATCTCATCGAAAAGCACCACACTATACGGCTTACGGCGCACAGCTTCGGTTAATTGTCCACCCTCATCATAGCCCACATATCCTGGAGGTGCACCGATAAGACGCGTCACACTGAACTTCTCTTGATACTCACTCATGTCGATACGTGTCAGCATGTTCTCGTCATTGAAGAGGTATTCGGCCAAAGCCTTTGCCAATTCGGTCTTACCTACGCCCGTCGTTCCCAAGAAAATGAACGACGCAATGGGGCGATTAGGGTCTTGAAGTCCTGCACGACTGCGACGAACGGCATTCGAAACGGCTTCAATAGCCTCGTTTTGTCCAATCACTCTGCGATGCAACTCGGCCTCCAAATGCAAGAGTTTGTCGCGCTCACTCTGCAACATGCGGCTCACAGGAATGCCGGTCCAGCGGCTCACCACTTCGGCAATATCGTCAGAAGTCACCTCTTCGCGGATTAAAGACTCACCCTGTTGCTTACGAATTTCCTCACGGCGATGAGCAATATCGTCATCAATCTGCTTCATTTCGCCATACCGAATCTCGGCCACACGCTGGTAGTCTCCCTCGCGTTCGGCACGTTCGGCCTCAAGTTTCAGTCCTTCTTTCTTCTGCTTCAACTGCGAAATCTGATCCACTTCGGCCTTCTGTGCTTGCCAACGAGCACGAAACGCATTCACCTTATCTTTGAGTTCGGCAATCTCTTTTTCCAATAATGCAATCTTCTCGGTGTCGTTCTCGCGCAAAATGGCTTGCCGCTCAATCTCCTTTTGCTTCAGGCTGCGCTCCATTTCATCAAGCTCTTCGGGCACAGAGTCGCGCTCCATACGCAACTTTGCAGCCGCCTCATCCATCAAGTCAATGGCTTTATCGGGCAAGAAACGGTCAGAGATATAACGCTCCGACAGCTGAACGGCCGCAATACAAGCATCATCTTGAATGCGCACATGGTGGTGGTTCTCATATTTTTCCTTCAAACCACGCAGAATACTAATCGCATCTAACTCATCGGGTTCATCGACTTTCACCATCTGGAAGCGGCGTTCCAAGGCTTTATCCTTTTCGAAATACTTCTGATATTCGTTCAAAGTGGTCGCCCCAATGGCACGCAACTCACCCCGAGCCAAGGCGGGTTTCAACAAGTTTGCAGCATCCATTGCGCCTTCACCACCGCCTGCTCCGACGAGCGTATGAATCTCATCGATGAACAAAATGATTTCACCATGCGCATTGGTTACTTCCTTAATGACCCCCTTTAAGCGCTCTTCAAACTCACCTTTATATTTTGCTCCGGCCACTAACTGACCCATATCGAGCGAATAAAGCTGCTTGTTTTTGAGGTTTTCGGGCACGTCACCTTTCATAATTCTCTCGGCCAATCCTTCAACGATTGCCGTCTTACCTGTTCCAGGTTCGCCCACTAAGATAGGATTGTTCTTGGTGCGTCGACTCAAAATCTGCAACACACGGCGAATTTCTTCATCACGTCCTATCACCGGATCGAGCTTACCTTGGCGCGCTTTCTCCACCAAATTAGTGGCATATTTGCTGAGCGCCTGGTAGTTTTCATCGCCACTTTGCGATTTCACTTGCTGCCCTTGGCGCAACGATTCAATGGCCTTTCTCACACCCTCTTCCGTGCATCCGGCATCTTTCAGAATGCGGCCTGCCGTGTGATTGCCTTGCATCAGGGCCAGTAAAATAGGCTCAACAGACACAAACTCATCACCCATTTTCTGCGAAAGCTCCTCGGCTTTGTTGAGCACCTGCACCGAATCATTGCTCAGATAGGGCTGCCCACCCGAGACCTTCGGCAGATGTTGCAGCTCATTGTGCAACGCCATGTCAACAGCTTGCGCATTCACACCAAGCTTTTGAAAAATGAAATGCGTAATATCTTGCGCCTTCTCCAAGATTCCTTTCAGCAAATGTATCGGCTCAACACTCTGCTGTTGTGCAGCCTGAACACCCGCTTGAACAGCCTCTTGTGCTTTAATTGTATATTTGTCTAATGTCATACTTTAAACTCCTTTCTTTTGTTTTCCCATACGGATGCAAAGCTGATACCAAGACTATAACTCTGTCAATTTGTCGTTTGCACGCGTCATTTTGTCACAAACAGTCCTATCTTCCTGATAGAAAAATAAGGTAATCAACCACTCTGTAGGATACGCTTCCACGCATGATTCCTGCAAAAGCACCCCATAGAGTTGCAAACTCCCATGGAAATGGTTATATTTGCAGCATGAAGCGCAACAGAAAAAAAATATTATATTTTCTCAAAACAGGGGTATGGTTGGAGGGACAACCCGTGCAACGCAGCAGCTATCGCCTGTTGCTCACCCTGCTACGCAAACTCTATATTGCTCTAAAGCTGTTCATTGAGCGCGGCCATTCCGACTATGCCGCCCAGCTTTCGTTTAGCACCATCTTGGCCATCGTGCCCATCTTTGCACTCATTTTGGCCATCGGTCGCGGCTTTGGTTTAGCCAACTACATCGAAAACTCGGTGAAAGACTGGCTCAACAGCCAACCCGAAGTGGCCAATTTCATCATTCATTTCTCCAACGCCTATTTAGAACATGCCCGCACGGGCCTATTCATTGGCATCGGCATCCTCTTTATGTTGGGCAGCATCATCAGCCTCATCTACAACATTGAGCAAGTGTTCGACAGCATTTGGCAAGTGAAAAGCAAACGCAGTCTACGACGCATCGTGTCGGACTACCTATCGATGATCTTCGTCGTACCCATCATTCTCATCATTTTATCGGGCCTGAGCATCATCGCCAACACCACAAACGCCGAGCTACAACAATTCATTTTCTTAGGTCCCATCTCGCAAGTGTTGGTGCAGTTCCTGCCGTTCTTTGCCCAAATGATGATTTTCTTAGGCCTTTTTATCGTCATGCCCAACACCCATGTCAAGGTAGTTCACGCCTTGTTCCCAGCCGCTTTAGCCTCCCTTTTGATGCTCATGCTGCAATGGGCTTACGTGCATTCGCAAATCTTTCTCACCAGCTATAACGCCATTTATGGCTCATTAGCCGCCCTTCCTCTGTTCATGTTGTGGATGCATCTCTCGTGGTATATCCTGCTGTTTTGCACCGAATTGTGCTACATGAGCCAAAACCTTGACAACTATGATTACATGATCAAGCCCAGCGAAATCAGCGAGCATACCCGCCGGCATATTGCCCTTTTGGTCATCACACAAATCATTAACCGCTTCAAAACGGGAGAAAAAGCGCCCTCACCGGTTGAACTCAAACAACAAACCCACATCCCCATTCGCCTCATTAATGATGCCCTTTATCGGCTGCAAGGGGCACAACTCATCGTCGAGGCCAACCTTTTAGACGACAACGAGCAGCGTTTTCTCCCCGCACAAGCGCTGAAACGCCTACCCATCGGGCAGATTATCGAACAATTAGACACCGCATGTGCCGACAAACGCAAGGACAAACGCATGCAGGTCTTGGCCACTTTAGACCCGCAAACAGAAGCGATGCTACACGAAGTGCGGCAGGAAGCACTCCAAAAGTTAAATCAGAGTCATGACTTTTAAAAGCCTTTGGCAACAACTCCTGCCGCAATATGATGCACGCGAAGCGCAGGCTGTGGTGCGGTTAGCCTTAGAGACGCTCTTCGGTTTCACGCTCACCGACCTCTATACCGGTGCGCTTGACAGGCTCAACCCCGCACAAACGCAACAGCTTTCAGCCCTCATGCACCGATTGAAACACGGCGAACCCGTGCAATATGTGTTGGGGAAAGCTTGGTTTTGTGGCCGCCCATTTATCGTCAATCCCCATGTGCTCATCCCCCGACCCGAAACAGAACAGCTTTGCCAACGCCTCATTTCGCTGTTCAACCAGCCCTATTGTGCCTTGCAACCGCCTGCACCCCGCCACGGGTTAGACATCGGAACCGGCAGCGGTTGCATTGCCATCACCTTGGCACTCGGTCTCGATAACATCGCAATGCACGCGTGGGATGTCTCAAGTGATGCGCTGCTCACCGCACGAGCGAATGCACATTGCTTGGGCGCACAGGTGGATTTCGTGCTCCAAGACGCCCTCTTGGCTGCCGAAAATGCCGATAACAGCCCACAATACGACTTCATTGTCTCCAATCCACCCTACATTTGCGAGTGCGAACAAGCCGACATGGCACCACAGGTGTGGGCACACGAACCCGCAACGGCACTCTTTGTGCCCAACAATCAGCCCTTGCTTTTCTACCAAGCCATCGCTGACTTTGCCGCAAAACAACTCAAAAGCGACGGCTTGTTGGCGTTTGAAATCAACCCACTTCATGCCGATGCGCTCTACACCTTATTATATAAAGGCCCCTTCTACGATGTCGAAATCACTCCAGACCACTACGGCAAACAACGCTTTGCCTGGGCAAAAAAGCAATAAAACACAGCAAGAATAATGGAATACGAGAGACAACAGAAAAAGAAAACAAAAGAGATGACCGAGGAACAGGCGCTGCAACGCCTGTCAGCCCTTTGCGCAAAAGGGGAGCATTGCACCTATGAAATGGAAGAAAAACTGCGCAAATGGCAAATCGACGAGGCGGCACAAGCCCGCATCATGGCCTTTCTCACCGAGAAGAAATTCATCGATGATGCCCGCTATTGCGAGGCTTTCATCCAAGATAAACTGAAATATAACGGTTGGGGACGACGAAAAATAGCACAAGCGCTCTATTTAAAACATATTGACGGCAGCATTTCCGAACCCTTGTTGGATGAGATTGCCGACGATCTTTATATGGAGAAGCTGCGCCCCTTGGTTGAGAAAAAATGGAAATCTATCAAAGCCCGCAACGATTATGAGCGCGCCATGAAGCTCATTCAATATGCCATGGGACGGGGCTTCGACATCGACCTCATTCGAAAGTGCATTCAGGACATGGGCGAAAAGACCGACGAAGACGCTGATTGCTAAACCCAACGAAACCATGAACCCGCTGCTTTCCACCCCACTCCATGCCGCCTTGCAACAGCTACGCGCCTTGAGCAACCTGTTATTCCCGCGCTATTGCACCATCTGTGGAAAGCGATTAACGACCAACGAAATGGCCTTGTGCATCGCCTGTAATTGGCATTTGCCCCGCACCTATCAACACCTCACCCCACGCGACAACCTGCTTTGCCGCCTCTATTGGCGCAAAGTGCCCATCGAACGGGCGGCAGCCTGGTTCTACTATGCAGCAAAATCGCCCGTAAGCAAGGCCATCTACACCATGAAATACCATCATCGTGCCGTCATAGGCGAACAATTAGGCTACATGATGGCCAAGGAAATGGCGCCCGAAGGCTTCTTCGACAGTGTGGATTATCTTATCCCTGTGCCACTCACCCCGGCCCGAAAACGCCGGCGGGGCTACAACCAAAGCAGGTGTATTGCAGAAGGTGTGGCGCGCATCACGGGCATCCCCATCTTAGACAAAGTGCTCATCAGGACACACTTCGCAGGTAGTCAGACAAAGGCTGATGTGCAAATGCGACAAAAAAATGTGCAACACGCATTTCAATTAACCCGACCCCAAGCCATCAAAGGTCGCCATGTGTTGCTCATTGACGACGTAGTGACCACGGGAGCCACCACACTTGCCTGCGCCAAAGCATTGGCCGAAGCCGAAGGTGTCGTCATCAGTGTGCTCGCCTTGGGTGTGGTAAAGGAATAAAGGGGAAATGGGTTGCCAACCAAAAGCCATGCAATTACCCGCCAATGACAATGCTTTTATGCACAAATCTCTACCACATTGCAGCATAAAAGCATTGCTTTTAAAAAAGCGTTTCAGGGCGCAACCCCACCAAAGGCGCATTGACCACAAAAAACATCAGCGTGGCGAGGGAGACAAACGCCCTGACCACGCTGACATTTTTACATTCTATTCAGGACGAACAGAGGACCAACAAGTCAGCTGTTGCACGCAGATAAGGGTTAAACCTTCTCTAAAACAAACCGCTCTACCACATAGGCCACGCCGTCTTCATCATTGGATAGCGTCACAAAATCGGCGGCAGCCTTCACACTATCCACAGCGTTGGCCATAGCAATTCCTAAACCCGCATAGCGAATCATCGACAAATCGTTCTCGCCATCGCCGCAAGCCATCACCGCTTCGCGCGCAATATGCAGGTGTTGTGCCAACTGACTGAGCGAGTCTCCTTTGTCAATTCCTTTGGGAACGCACTCTAAGAATTCGGGCATCGAACAATAAACATCCATGCGATGGCTCATCGTGGCGCGCAGTTTAGCTTCTAAAGCGGCCACCTTTTCGCGCTCACCCACAATCAAACACTTGTTGACAACGTTGTCGGTGCGCGTCCAAAAGTCGGGCTGATGGATAATGGTTGAACGGTTGATGCGCCCTTCTAATTGCACTTCGGGATTGCTATCGTCGGTGGTTATCATGCCCCCTTTCTGGTGAACGAGGATGTTTAACCCCGCCTTCAAGGCCTCATCGTGCAACAAAGGCACCAAGTCGCCATCCAACTTGCGTTCGTAAACCACTTCATCCGTGCGGCAATCAATCACCTTTCCGCCATTATAGGCCAAGATGAAACCGCCCGTCTTGTCCAACGAAAGCTCATCGGCTAAAGGACGAATGCCATAACTCGGGCGCCCCGAAGCCAACACAATCTTCACCCCTTTGGCTTGGGCTGCCTGTAAAGCCGATAGGGTGCGCGGACTAATGACCTTCTCACTATTGGTCAAAGTGCCGTCAAGGTCGAGCGCAAGGAGTTGATAGTGTTGTTCCATCAGCAACCTGTTCCATCAATACTACATGCAGGACCCTCGGGCATGGGCTCCAAACCAACCTCTGCCGACGACAAGGTTACGCTGCCATCCTCGCGCACATAGCACGGAATACCCACGTCACCAATCTTCTTTGCCTCATCAAAAGCGGGATGATGATCGCGCAAATCTAAAAATTCTTTGAGGTTGTGAACGTGCTTACCAATATCAATGATCTTGAAATTGGGATTTCCTTCTACCTGCTTCTCTACATAGGTGCAGTAAGGACAGGTCTGCATGACATACATCTTAATCATAATCTTTCTGTTTTAATGAAACTTATTGTAAATAGGCAAATGCTATGCCCCATGATTTTTGCGTGCAGGTTGCCCTGCATCAGAATGTTTTTTCGAAAGCCAAACGGTCGCCTCGAGGACCATAACTCACGCTGCCACACGCCTGATAGCCCATTGCTTGGAGCAAATGCAACATGGCGTGGTTGTCGAAATGGGTATCAACCTTTATCGAATAGATACCCTGGGCACGACAAAGGGCCTCACACTCGGCAAAGAATTGCTTGGCCAAACCGCGCCCACGTGCCTGCAAAGCAATGGCCAAACGATGGATAACACCATATTTTCCTTGTGTCAACCAGTGAGCAGTAGGCTGCAAATAGGCCGTCTCACCCTGCAAATCGAGCACCCCATAGGCCAAAATTGCATCGCCTTCTGCAAGGAGATAGGCCTTGTGGGCTGCAATATCCTGCTCGATAATGGCGCGTGTGGGATAGTGTTCATCCCATTGTTGCTTGCCTTCGGCCATCATGTTGTTGCGCGCTTCGTCCACAATTAGCCAACAGGCAGCAACGTCCTGCGCTCCAGCTTGGCGGAAAAGAATGGGTTGTTGCATTGTCTTTTTGCTGCAAAAATAAAGGTTTCAAAGTGAAATAGCAAATATTTATGCCGCATTCTCTATGTTATTCATGGAAAGAATATGCTTGTCCTTTCAATGTTTTATACTATCTTTGTCCCCATGAGCAACGCTTTTATCCCCGATGCCTCGCAAGAATTGGTGCTAAACCTCACCGAAGGGTTCCATCTTGTGTTGGCTCCTCCCGGCTGTGGAAAGACACAAATCTTGGCCGAACGACTCAAAAAGGCGTGCGAAGCGGGTGTGCCTTTTAGCGAAATGCTGTGCCTCACGTTCACCAACCGTGCGGCACGCAGCATGCAAGAGCGTGCGTTGCCGATGCTTTCGCAAACCGATGAAGCTCCGTTCATGGGCAATGTGCATCGGTTTTGCTCCCATTTTCTGTTTGAAAAAGGACTCATCTCGGCCGCCACATCGGTGGTTTCGGACGACGATTTGCTGAGCATCCTCTGTGGATTTACAGGCGAAGACGAAAATGCTGTGGCTGCTAATCCGCGCCGAAAAAGCATGTATATGGAGGTGATGTTTTTGGAACATCTGCTCTTTCAGATTGAAACAAAGCAGCCGAAAGCACTGCGTTTGCATCCCGATTGCCTCAACCGCGAAGACATCATGGCGCTAAGAGCGCTCTGCAAAGCAGCACAACAGGAATTTACGCCTGTGACATTGTTGGATATTTACGCCCACACCGACGTGTATAGCGAATATACTTTCGATGCAGGCACACAGGTTTTGGTAGGTCGACTGCTGCAAAAAATGCGCTTAGCATGGCAATATCGCCGCTATAAAAAGGAGAATTTGCTCATCGATTTCGAAGACATTCTGCTCTTAGCCTATGAAAATCGTGACTTATTGCCGCGCTATTCGTGGATACAAGTGGACGAGGTGCAGGACCTCAATCCACTGCAATTAGCCATCATCGATGCGCTGATAGCCGACGATGGCGCTGGGAAGCCGTGCGTGTTGTATTTGGGCGACCCGCAACAAAGCATCTTTTCGTTCATGGGTGCCAAGCTCTCTACGCTCGAGTTTCTGCGCCAACGTTGCGCAGGACAGGTGCACACGCTAAGCTATAACCACCGTTCGCCGAAATATTTGTTGGATGTTTTCAACGCTTATGCCACGCAACAGTTGCACATTTCGCCCGAACTGCTGCCCACGACGCAGTTCAATCCGCCCACTACGGGCGACGAATTGCTGTGCATGCCCTCGACAACTTTCGACGAAGCCTATCGTGATGTGGCACAACAGGCAGCGACTTGGCTGCAACGTTTCCCCCAAGAACGCACAGCAATCATTGTGAATGCCAACGCCGATGCCAACGAAGTGAGCAGGGCTTTGCACGAGATGGGGGTGCCACATTTTAAGATTTCGGGCGACGATTTATTCAATCAGCCGGCCATGAAATTGCTCTTTGCCCATCTCACCGTGATGAACGATGCCCTAAACTTCTTGGCTTGGTCGCGCATTGTGCAAGGAACGCAGGTGTTTCAGACGCCGACTTCTGCCCGCAATTTTGTGCAAGCGTGCGGCCAACGTGCATTGTTATTGCCCGATTTGCTGCGCAACGACGACGCAACCTACGTGCAACGGTTTGTCCACGCCTATGAAAACGAGGTGATAACCATCTTCGACACCGAGACAACAGGGCTTGACATACTGCACGATGACATAGTACAAATTGCGGCAGTGCAAATCAAACAAGGAGAAATGGTGCCCGGTTCGCAGTTTTGTGTTTATATGGAAACCCATCAAACCATCCCCGAAATGCTGGGCGATGTGGTCAATCCGATGATTGAAGCACGCCGACATCAGCCGCTTGTTGCACGGGAAAAGGCGCTGCAAATGTTTATGGATTATGCGCAAGGAACAACGCTCTTGGGGCATAATGCCGACTATGATGTGCACATTTTGACAGCCAACTTGCAGCGCGATTTGCCCCATTATACCGACCTTTCGTTATTGGATAACTATTTCGACACGCTGCTGTTGGCCAAACTTCTGCGACCGGGTTTGCGACAATACAAACTCAAACATCTGTTAGAGGTGTTGCATTTGACAGGCGAAAACAGCCACTTGGCCGATGCTGATGTCGCAGCTACACGCGAATTAACACGCTATTGCTATCGCAAGGCATTGGACATCGTGCCCCAACAGCAACAGTTTTTGGCGCAAGAGCGAGTGATGGCGCGCCGGAGAACATTACGCAACAACTACCAACCGCTGTGGAAACACACGCAAGCGCAGTTGTGGTTGCAAGGCAAAGCGGCCGTTACCTTGAGCCAAGCGCTGCGCGAAGCCTATGAATTGTGCTTGCAAATGGAGCTCTTTCAGCCTGTGGAATATTTCCAAACAGTGGTGCGTTATGTTGAACAGGGATTGCAAAAGGAGGACGAACAGCAACCGTTGGCCGTGCAACTGAGCGCACATTGCATGGAATTGAACACGCTCAAAGAGACCGATTTGTGCAGCAAGGGTGTCGTAGACGAACCGGTTTTTGTGACAACGTTGCACAAAGCGAAGGGCTTGGAGTTTGAAAATGTGTTGGTGTTTGACGTGGTAGAAGGGCGTTATCCCAACTATTATCATCAGCACGACCCTGCACAAGTGGCCGAAGATGCACGCAAATTCTATGTGGCTATCACGCGCAGTCGCAAACGATTGATCATTCATCACCGCACAGTGCGCATCGACAGTCGCGGACAACGCCACGAGATTTCCCCTTCACGCTTCATCGTTCCGCTGGCGCCTTGGTTGCATTTCTTGCCGCTTCCACCCGATTCTTCGGCTGAAAACGGATTTTTCTAACGCGCTTCTTCACCCACTTTCTTGCAGAAAACACGGGGGAAGCATCGAAAAAGGCTGAAACCGGGCAATCGATTTCAGCCTTTTTTAGCGATGACAGCCATGCAATGAACTACTTTTTCATGTCGAAGCCCATGCGAATGCCATCGTAGTTTTGGCTCAATGTGCCCAAGGTTTGCAGCGCTTCGTTGCCCGAAAGCTTCGCCACCTTTTGCGCTAAAGTGAGCAGTTTCTGCGATTCGAAGAGGAAACTCATGCCCGTTGCCGTCTTTTTTACATAGACAGGAACGGTGAGTAGCATCGTTTTCAGCACCACTTGTTGCGTTTTACTGTTGAAAGTCCATGTGCCATTGAACGACTGCCCATAGAGCTTTCCCTTGAATTTCTTATCGTTAGTGAAGGTGAACTGCGTATTACTTTGCTGAATTCCGGCCTGCTGGAAATAGCTTTTCAGCTTATCTTTCGCCTGCGCAGCAGCCACTTCGCCACCCGCTTTTGCGAGTACATTGTTGCTGGTGAAGGCCACTCCGGGCTCGTCATACGTCCAAGTGGCGATGAGATTGCGCTCGGTTACCTTGTCAGTTCCCAACACACTGTTGAGCACATTGCCGGCAGTTTTAGTCTTATTGTTGTTACCAAGAATACCCATAATGCTGCCCGTGATGTCCTTTTGCGGTGCAGCTTGGGCAGCCATGCCGCCCATACATACCAAAGAAATGGCCAACACTGCGGCCGGCCATTGTTTTTTATTCATCTTCATTTATATTTAGTTTGAAAAAATATTGCTTATCTGCGGTTGAAGATGCGCAGCAGATAGAGGAAGAGGTTCACGAAATCTAAATAGAGATCTAATGCGCCCACGAGGGCAAGTTTTTGTGAATTTTCGCTCAAATCGGGTGCCGCTGCCAACTGATGTTTGATTTTTTGACTGTCCCAAGCGGTGATTCCGATGAAAACAGCCACGCCAATGTAGCTCACAACATAATCGAACATGACGCTCTTGAAGAAGAAATTGGCCAACGAAGCAATGATGAGTCCAAACAAAGCCATGTAGCACATGCTGCCGATGGTGGAGAGATCGCGCTTGGTGAAATAGCCAAATGCGGCAGTTACACCAAAGGTTCCGGCCGTGATGAAGAACGTTTTGATGATGGCAACAGAATCAAAAACCACAAAAATCGCCGACAACACGGCTCCATTGAGCACCGAGAACAGTGCAAACATGAGCGTTGTCATGGCCAATGAGCGGTTTTCTTTATCAACACTTTTGCTGATTTTCCACACCAATACCAACTCCACAATGATGATACCCCAAAAAACTATCTCGCTACTGAATATCAAATTGAGCAGATTAGGCGATGTAGCTACGCCATAACCCACAATGCCACTGATGGCCAAAGCAAACACCATCCAGGTATAAACCTTGCGCATGAGCGCGGGAAACGCCTGCGAAACCTCGAAGGTGCGCGTGGAAGTTTCTTGTTCGTTCACACGATTTTCAAAATCATTGTAATCCATATTCTTTTCTCCTTATTGCTAATTGTATCTTATTATTCGTTTGTTCCGAATCTATTTATACGCGTGCAAAAATACACTTTTATTCAACGATGAGCAAATTATATGCCACTTTTTCACACATGTTCACGACAAGTGTGGCAGTTGTCACTGGCATACATGCCGGGAAGCATAAGCCATCGGGTGAGCGATGATGCCGTGTACCACAGCACAATCATGCTTCTTTTCCGGCAGGTTGGCGGTCCTTTCGTGCACCTTTGCCACAGCCTCCGTTGTAAAAGCATCGTAATTGTGCGACAATCCAGCATGTTTTATGCGACAATCTGCATGCTTTTACGCGGTAAACTCGCCCACTTTACCGCGTAATTTGCATGCTTTTTCTGCGTAATCTCATGCAGATTGCGCGCCACTCGAAAAGCAAACAAACGACCATCAAACATGCAGAGACGATAAAGGCGGACGCTTTGTGGAGCATCCGCCTTTAGCATCGTTGCGTTGTTGGCTTAGAACGACTTCTTTGTCAGTCGGATAAAGAAGCCAATTAAACAAAGGTAGGCCGCCAAAGCACAAAGCTCGCTCAGGGGATTTTGCCACCAACTCCCGGCAATCGACCACTCCACACCGCCAAACTTCAGCAGCGCACTCACGACACCCATCAACGCACCGCCGGCAATAAAGCCGCTGGCTATGAGCGTTCCGCGCTCGCCTCGCGCCTCGTTCACCTGTGCATCCTTCGAGCGTGTGGTGACAAACCAGTTGATGAAACCGCCGATAACGAGGGGCACATTGAGCTCCAATGGGATGAACATACCCAATGCAAAGGCCAGCGCGGGCACCTTAAACAGCGTGAGAATGATGGCCAACAGCGCGCCGATGCCATAGAGCACCCAGGGCGCTCCCACGCCATTCATGAGCGGATCGATCACGGCTGCCATGGCATTGGCTTGCGGAGCGGCGAGGTTTCCCGAAGCAAATCCATAGGTTTGATTGAGCAACATCATCACACCACCCACCGTTGCGGCACTCACAAGGGTGCCCAAAAACTTCCAAGTTTCTTGCTTTCGTGGTGTGGTGCCGAGCCAATAGCCTATCTTTAAATCGGTGATGAAACTGCCGGCCATGCTCAATGCCGTGCAAACCACACCGCCCATCATCAGCGAAGCCACCATGCCTCCGGCGCCTTTCAGTCCAACAGCCACCATGATGACACTGGCAAAGATGAGCGTCATCAGCGTCATGCCCGACACAGGATTGCTGCCTACGATGGCAATGGCGTTGGCTGCGACGGTGGTAAAGAGGAAAGCGATGACTGCAACCAGCAGAATTCCCACCACGGCAAAGAGCAGATTGCCTTGCATGATGCCCGTCAAGAAGAAGATAAAGGTGGCCAACAACACGGCAATGGTGCCGATAGCGATGATTTTAAAGCTAATATCTTGCTGCGTGCGCTCCACTTGTTGCGTGGCATTCGCACCGCCTTTGAGTTCGCGTCCGGCCAATCCCACGGCATCACGAATGATGCCCCAACTGCGAATGATGCCGATAATGCCGGCCATAGCAATGCCGCCGATGCCGATGCTGCGCGCATAATTCTTGAAAATCTCTTCGGCACTCATCTGCCCTACGCTCTGCACTATCGCGGGATTCCAAAGGTTAAGCACCGTGTCATGATAGAGTAACGACATGCCCGGCACGACAATCCACCACACAAACAGGCTGCCAAAACAAATATAAAGCGCATATTTCAAGCCGACAATATAGCCCAAACCCAGCACGGCTGCGCCCGTATTGACCTTGAACACCACCTTGGCTTTGTCGGCTAATGCAACGCCCCAGCCCAGCATGCGGCTCGTTACGTTTTCATTCCACCAACCCAACGTCGCCACAATGAAATCATACAAGCCGCCAATCAGGCCGGCAATGAGCAACGGTTTGGCCTGTCCGCCGCCCTTAGCTCCGCTCACCAACACCTGCGTTGTGGCTGTTGCTTCGGGAAAAGGATACTTTCCATGCATGTCTTTCACAAAATATTTGCGGAACGGAATGAGAAAAAGTATGCCCAAAACACCGCCCAAAGCCGAAGCTAAGAATATCTTAAAGAACGACGTTGTAATTTCAGGATATTTGGCTTGCAGTATATAAAGCGCCGGAAGTGTGAAGATAGCACCCGCCACTACGGCACCACTACAAGCACCAATGCTTTGAATAATGACATTCTCGCCCAACGCATTCTTGCGCTTTGCAGCCGTTGATGCGCCCACAGCAATGATGGCTATGGGGATAGCTGCTTCGAAAACCTGCCCCACTTTCAGTCCCAAATAGGCGGCAGCTGCCGAAAAAAGCACGGCCATGAGGATGCCCCACGTCACCGACCACACATTAACCTCGGGATAAACCCTGTTGGCTTTCATCACGGGCTCATAGTCTTCACCCGCCTCCAGCTCGCGAAAAGCGTTCTCGGGAAGCTGAATCTGTTCTAAATCCTTCGTTTCCTTTTCCATTTTATTAAAATTTTCACAAAGGTAAAGCAAACCACTCGAAATGCAAAATAATTGCCTTCTTTTTGCATTCCAAACCACCTTGAAACGCATAGACAAACTCATAAAATGGAGAATAAATAGCTTTTGGGGCGATTTAGGTTAAAGAAAATCGAAAGAAAACATACATACTGCCACCTTTTATATTATCTTTGCAACCACGAAGGAGCAAATGCTGCATCTTACCAACAGCCACATTGCGTGGAATAAGCGTCTTGTGAGGCGTGCAATGCCCCATCGATACAACAGAAATCTTTTTTTAAGTATTACATAAACGTTTATTCATGAAAATTAAAAATTTTATGCTTGCCGCTCTATTGCTCGTGGGTGTAGGTGCCCAAGCGCAAATGGAGACGTCTATTCCGGTAGACAAAGATGTAAGAATAGGTAAGTTATCCAACGGACTCACCTATTACATCCGCCACAACAACTGGCCAGAAAACCGTGCAAACTTCTACATTGCACAGAAAGTTGGCTCTATTCAAGAGGAAGAAAGCCAGCGTGGTTTGGCCCACTTCTTAGAGCACATGGCCTTCAATGGCTCTGACCATTTCAAAGGAAACAACCTCATTGAGTGGTGTCGTGCCAATGGAATTGAGTTTGGTGTCGACTTAAATGCCTACACAAGCATCGACCAAACGGTGTACAACATCAACAATGTGCCGACCAATAGGCCTGGAGCCGTTGACACTTGTCTGATTATTTTGCGCGACTGGTCGACTGGATTGAGCCTTGAACAAGACGAGATTGAGAAAGAACGTGGCGTGATTCATGAAGAATGGCGCCTGCGTACTACTGCTTCAAATCGCATGTTTGAACGCAATCTTCCGGCGCTTTATCCCGGCAGTAAATATGGTTTGCGCTTCCCTATTGGCCTGATGAGCGTGGTAGATAACTTCAAACGACAAGAACTTGTCGACTATTATCACAAATGGTATCACCCCAATCATCAGGGTTTGATTATCGTAGGCAACGTCGATGTGGACCAAGTTGAGGCGCAAATCAAAAAGCTTTTCGGCAACATCAAGAACCCAGTGAACGAAGCTCCCATTGTAGATGAGCTCGTACCCGACAATGCTGAGCCGATAGTTATCATCGATAAGGATAAAGAAATGCAGACCTCGTATGTCTCGTTCAGCGTGAAGCATGATGTGTTCCCCGACTCTTTGAAAAACACCCTGCAATATTTGGTCTATGGTTATATCAAGGATGCGGCCTTAAGCATGCTCAACAACCGCTATAATGAGGCGATGCAAAAGGCCGATTGTCCCTACATTTTCGCCAACGCTGAAGATGGAAATTACATCTTTGCCAAAACAAAAGATGCCTTCAGCATCTACACTTCGCCCAAGGATATGGCGCAAACAGCTCCGTCTTTGAAAGCTGCTTTGATCGAAGCACGTCGCGCAGCAGAGTATGGTTTCACCCCAACCGAATACCAACGCTTTAAGGAAGACTATCTCAGCTCGCTCGATAAGAGTTATAGTAACAAAGACAAACGCTACAATGCAACGTTCTATAGCGAATATTTGGGCAACTTCTTGAGCAACGAACCCATCCCAAGTATCGACTATCTCTACACCACTATGAAGCAGCTTGTGCCCATGATTCCGTTGGAAGCTGTTAATGGTTTGATGAAAGAGTTGCTGCCGGCTAACGACAGTAACATGGTTATCCTCAACTTCAACAACGAGAAAGAAGGCAACGTTTATCCCACAAAAGCACAGCTCTTAGACGCGGTGAAGGCTGCAAAGAGTGCAAAAATCGAGGCTTATGTGGACAATGTGAAGAACGAACCCTTGATAACCAAGTTGCCAAAGGCAGGAAAAATTAAGAAAGAAACGGCCAGCAAACACTTTGGTTATAAGATTTTAGAGTTGTCAAACGGCGTGAAAGTCATGCTCAAAAAGACCGACTACAAGAAGGATCAGGTGCTTCTTTCGGGTCATGGTGGCGCAGGAAACACCAGTTATGGACTAAAAGACTTTGCCAATTTCACAGCCTTCGACAATGTGATTGATGCGAGTGGCTTGGGCAATTTCTCCAACATTGAGTTGCAAAAGGCTTTGGCTGGCAAGATTGCCAATGCCAGTTTGAGCATGAGCGAACGCTATATGAAGGTCGATGGTAACGCTACACCGAAAGACGTTGAGACGATGTTGCAGTTGGTTTACCTCTACTTCACCAGCATTAAGAAGGACAACGACACCTTCAACCAGCAGATAAAGCAGATGGAAACGATGCTGAAAAACCGTGAACTCTCGCCTGAAACAGCACTAAGCGACTCGCTTACAGCAACACTCTATGGCCACAATCCCCGCTTAAAGCCTTTCCTTTCGAGCGATTTGAAGGACGTTAATTACGACCGCATCCTGCAAATGGCCAAAGAACGCACGGCCAATGCCAACGGTTGGGAATTTATTATCATTGGCAATTACGACGAAGCTACCATCCGACCCCTCATCTGCCAGTACTTAGGTGCATTGCCTTCGAAAGGCATAAACCCTCCATCTAAACGCGACAAGAAACCGGTTACGGGGCAAGTAGAGAACATTTTCGAGCGCAAAATGGAAACGCCGAAGGCCAGTGCCTACATGATTTGGTGCAACGAAAACATTCCTTACACCCTCGAAAAGAGCATTCAAATGGACATGGCCTGCCAGGTTTTAGCCATGATCTATCTGAGAAAGATTCGCGAAGATGCCAGTGCAGCTTACTCATGTGGCGCTTATGGCGGCGCAAGTTTGGCCGATGACGGCTATAAGATTTATCAAATGATAGGTGTATGCCCCATGAAACCCGAGAAGAAGGACATCGCTTTGAAGATTATGACCGAAGAAGCCAACAAGCTAAGCACCACTTGCGATGCTGAAATGTTGGCCAAAGTGAAGGCCGTTATGCTCAAACAAGCCGATGATCGCGCAAAGACTAACGCCTTCTGGAGCAGCACTATCTACGACGATTACAAATTGGGTATCGACACCTATACCAATTATAAGAAGTTGGTTGAGGCACAAACGCCACAAAATATCACGGCGTTTATGAAAGAATTCCTGACCCATGGAAGCAAAGTTACGGTGGTGATGCTGCCTAAAATGTAAGGTTTCTTTGTCAAACATTTTATGAAAAGAGCGACTTTCGGGTCGCTCTTTTTTCGTGTCTTACCCCAACTTCCTGCAAAGCTTTCACAACATTCCTCTCCGTTTTGGATTAATCTTTTTTAATATCGCATTCTACACTCGACGCAAAATGAATGGCTACCTTTGCACAAGATGAAGGTCATGAGTCATAAAATCTATGCATACGCAAGAATACTGCTCGCGGTATTCCTGCCCATGTTGCTGTGTTCTATGATTCATGTGCACCAAGAAGCAGCAGAAAGCACGCCCACATGTGATGCTTGTCAGCACCACATGCAGCATCATAGCCATTTGGTTGATTTGCATAATGCCACCGACCATTGTGTGCTTTGCCAATTTCTTTCTTCACCATTTGTTGGTGGAATAACGACCGAAGTGGCTCCTACCCACACCGATGTTCATGCTTCTGCCGTTCATTGGCAATCCTTCTACAACACATTCTTCACCCACCCTTTCCTCAATCGAGGCCCACCCACCCTGTTGTAAATCAAAATTCGTAAACCCTTTTTGCGCAGATGCCCGTGCATGTGCGCTGTTTTTCGTATTTAATTTTTACAACATGAAGAAATTTTTATATTTATTCTTGTGCATGTTCACCGCAATATGCGCAACCGCGATGCCTGCAAAAAGTGCAGCATCCCTATCGGGAAAGGTTACCGATGCCGTTGACAACAGTGCCCTTGTTGGCGTAACCATTTTCATACCCGAACTGTCCGAGGGCACAACAACCGACATCAACGGAACTTACAGCTTGCAAAATCTGCCCCAAAAAACTATCACTATCCAAGTGAGCTATTTGGGACACCAAACCATTATCCAAAAAATCGACCTGTCGACAACATCCGAAAAGAACTTCGTCATGAAGGAGTCCAACGCTCAACTCAACGAAGTTGTGGTGACAGGACTCACGGGAAAGTCGCTCATGAAAGACTCTCCGACCCCCATTTCGGTGGTCACCACCCAACAATTACGCACCACCCTCTCAACCAACATCATCGATGCGCTGAGCCATGAACCCGGATTGGCACAGATAACCACGGGCGGTGGCATCTCAAAACCTGTCATCCGCGGCTTAGGTTTCAACCGTGTTGTCGTGGTAAACGATGGCATTCGCCAGGAAGGTAATCAGTGGGGCGATGAGCATGGCATAGAAATCGACCCACAAAGCATCTCGTCTATTGAAGTATTAAAAGGCCCGGCGTCGCTCATGTACGGCTCCGATGCGATGGCAGGTGTCGTGATTTTCCATGGCGATCCGGTGTTGGGTCGTGACAAGATGCAGGCCAATGTCGGCGGAGAATATCAAACCAACAATGGCCTTCTCGGCTATTCGGCTAACTTTAGTGGTCACCAAAAAGACTTTGTTTGGGACGGACGATGGTCGCAGAAATTGGCACATGCCTATAAAAACAAATACGATGACTATGTTGTGGGGTCGCAATTCCGCGAGCATGCCGCCAACATGATGATGGGATTGAACAAACAATGGGGCTTCAGCCATTTGCAATTAGGCTATTATAACCTCACACCCGGCATGGCAGAAGGCGAGCGAAGCCACGAACATAGCTATGGCGTGGCGCTGCCGTTCCAACGCATTCACCACTACAAAGCAGTGCTCGACAACTCGGTTTACTTGGGCAATGGCACGCTACATGGCCTGTTGGGCTACCAACAAAACCGCAGACAAGAGTTCGAAGACAATGCCAACGAGGCCGAACTCGACATGCAACTGCACACCATGAACTATGATTTGCGCTACATGTTGGCCGAGAACAACGGATGGAAACATGCGTTTGGCGTGAATGGCATGTACCAACGCAACAAGAATCGGGGCGAAGAAATGCTCATTCCCAACTATCAACTCTTTGATATAGGCGTGTTTGCCACCACTTCTTATCACCTCAATCAATGGACATTGAGCGGTGGTTTGCGCTTCGATAACCGCCACATGCACGGCTACGAAGAGGCCGGAACCTTTGCAAAAATCAGTCGCAATTTTGGCAGTTTCTCAGGAAGTGTCGGGGCAGTCTATGCGCTGACACCACAAATGAACGTGCGTCTCAACGTGGCAAGAGGCTTCCGTGCGCCCAACATCAGCGAGCTTTCGGCCAATGGTGTGCACGAAGGTACGCAACGTTACATGCTGGGTAATGCCGATTTGAAGCCCGAACACAGTTGGCAGTTCGACCTCGGTTGGGATTATAACTCGCCAATCATCGCTGCACAGTTGTCGCTTTTTGCCAACCGCATCGACAATTATATCTTCGATCATAAGCTCAATGGCGTCATCACAAGCGGGCATGAAACCTATCAATACACGCAGGGCGACGCACGACTCTTAGGCGGAGAGGCCAGCGTTGACTTGCATCCGGTGGAGCGATTGCATTTCCAAAATGCGTTCTCCTATGTCAACAGCGTGCAGCTTCACCAGCCCAAAGCTTCGAAATATCTGCCTTGGACACCTGCACCGCGCTGGACTTCGGAACTGCGTTACGACCTCATTCGCGACGGACGCATCTTGAACAACACCTTCGTCTCTGCCGCATTGGAATGTAATTTGCGTCAGAACCACATCTATGCTGAAGGCAACACCGAGACCGAAACGCCCTCTTACACGGTGCTAAATCTTGCGGCCGGAACGGATTTCCGCACCAATGGACACCGCAGAGCCAGCCTTTATCTCACGGCAAACAACATCTTTAACCGTGCTTATCAAAATCATTTGAGCCGATTAAAGTATTTGGAAACCGATCCGTCCAACCCTCATAAAGGCATCTTTAATATGGGACGCAACATCGGTGTGAAATTTGTGGTCTACCTTTTTTAAATACTTCATGTCGATAAGGATGGGCAACTCGATGCCCATCCTCGACAAATTTTTCTTTTTCACGAAATCAAATACGAAGTAAAGAAATTTCAAAAATGAAACAGAAAAGCCGTTCGTGTGACCATACAACATGCGAAAGTTGATGCTTTTCTGCAATCCCTATTCACCAAAATGGTTGTTGGCGTTGCATCAAATCATGTGATAAGCGTCCTCATGAACAGGGAAGGATCATAACAACGAAAACGTATTGCAACAGAAAGGCTGACAGCACTTTGGAGCTTCAGCCTTTCTTTGGTTTTTAATCTCTACCATTTTATGGTGCAATCTATTGCAGATTACCCAACAATATGATGCAAATTATCAGGTAATAACGATGAAATTACACGACAATTACTATCACTTTACTCAACGAGTCATCGCCAACAACACACAAAAATGCCAGTACTCCGCTCATGAAGTACTGGCATTCTTGCTTGCAAAGAGCTTATAATCTACACGTTATAGCCTTCGAGAATGCGGCGGGCACCACGATATTTGCGGGCATAATAGCCTTCATCAATGTCGCTAATGGTGACGCCACGACCGCAACTGGAGTGGATAAACTTGAAACCACCATCGCTTTCAACTTCACAAACGATACCTACATGGCCAATATTGTGACGATTGGAGCCGAAAAACACCAAGTCGCCCACCTGAATTTCGTCTTTATCGATGGATAACCCCTGTTTCCATTGGTCGCGACTCGACCGCCCCAACGAAATATTCATACATTTATAAATGTAACTTGTGAAGCCCGAACAATCAAAACCCTTAGGACTTGATGCGCCATAGCGATAGGGTGTGCCTAAAAAATTGCGCGCCTTGGCAATGAGATCAAAGCCCGAGACATTGAAAAGTGCTTCAAATTCGCTGTGCTCTTCATCATCATCCGTGAGCTCAACTTCAGGTTTATGCTGCGCATGTCGATGGGCAACAACAATAGAAGCCGAGGTTATGAAAAGCAAAAATACAACCAATATTTTTTTGAAATTCATTCGAAAGGATTTTTATATACAAAACAAAGGTAGTGAGAATGAGCCACATAGACAAATCAACATGACATAAATTAAGAAAACAACATGCCTCATCAGTCCCTATTAAGGTCTTTTAATTCCGTTTAACCCACACTTAAACCCCAAAAGAGAGAAAAACATCGTGATGAAATGAAAAAGAAATGCGAAAAGAGGAAGAACCGTTTTTTTTCTGTAATTTTGCAATATTATTCCGTTTATACAGCAAATGAAAGTTCTAAAAGCAGTTATAAAACTCATTCGTTCCGAGCAATGGTTGAAGAATGCATTCGTGTTTTTGCCGGTTTTTTTCAGTCAACATCTCTTCACAACAAGCTATTTAATTGCTGTTGTGTACACGGCTCTTGCATTTTGTTTCATTGCAAGTGCCATTTATTGCCTCAATGATATCATTGATGTTGAGCGCGATCGCAAACATCCTAAGAAGCGTTTGCGCCCCATTGCAGCAGGCCTCATCAGTCCCGTTGCAGCCTATTGCATCATGATGGCGTGCATTGTTGTGTCAATGTTGCTGGGCTATATGTCGGGAAGCAATCGCTTTGCCGTGATGGGTGTTTTGCTATTCTATCTCATCATGAACATTGCTTACAGCTTTAAGCTCAAGCAATATGCCATCGTCGATGTGTTTATCATTGCCATTGGCTTTGTGTTGCGTGCTTTTGTCGGCGGAAAATGCTGCGACATTGTTCCCACACACTGGTTGTTACTCATGACGTTTCTCCTCGCACTCTTTCTGGCTTTTGCCAAACGTCGCGATGATGTGGTGCTCTATGAAACCGAGAATATCCTCACACGCAATAACATTACGCGCTACACCCTTAGCTTTCTCAACCAAGTTATCGGCCTCATTGCAGCGATAACGATGGTGTGTTACATCATGTACACGGTGAGTCCTGAGGTGATTGCGCGCTTCCATTCGCCCTATATCTACTTCACTTCCATCTTCGTTTTGGCGGGAATCATCAAATATTTACAGCTAACGATGGTCGATGTGAAGAGTGGAAATCCCACAAAGGTGCTGGTGAAGAATCGATTTATTCAGTGTTGTGTGGTGGGTTGGATTGTGAGTTTCTTCCTCATTGTTTATATAGGAGAATGGTGTGGATAATCAGCTTTCGCTCGATGCAGATGCAAAACGAGCAAAGACGGGTAGCTTATGGTGCCATTTCTCCTGAATAAAGGCAATGAAAAAATCGGTCATCAACAACCCATGTCACTTCATGACAAGAAGAAATGGCAATGATCAATGGTGTGATAAACATAAAAGTCTCGCAGAATTTGCGAGACTTTTCGTTTCTATTTGCCCATGTTTTGCAAGATAAAGCTGTAAATATCAGCTTGTTCTTCAATCTGTTTGCTCAAAGGTTTGCCGCCACCATGGCCGGCTTTGCTATCAATACGAATCAAAATAGGTGCTGTGCCGCCTTGTGCCTGCTGCAAAGTTGCAGCAAACTTAAAGCTGTGTGCGGGCACAACACGGTCGTCATGGTCGGCCGTTGTAATGAGTGTTGCGGGATAGTGCACACCTTTTTTAATATTATGCAAAGGCGAATAGCCCCGCAAATAATTAAACATTTCCTTTGAATCTGCCGACGTTCCATAGTCAGGAGCCCAGTTCCAACCAATCGTAAAACGATGATAACGCAACATATCGAGCACACCTACCTGTGGAATACACACGGCATAAAGGTCAGGACGCTGCGTCATACAGGCCCCAATCAATAGTCCTCCGTTGCTTCCTCCTACGATAGCAAGATGCTTTTTGTCGGTATATTGCTGTGCAATAAGCCATTCAGCGGCGGCAATAAAGTCGTCGAACACATTCTGTTTCTGCATCTTTGTACCAGCCAAATGCCACGCTTCTCCATACTCACTCCCACCTCTTAGGTTCACTTGTACATAGATTCCACCTTGCTCAAGGAATGGAATTCGCAGGGCAGAAAACGATGGATAGAGCGGAATATTGAAACCTCCGTAGCCATAAAGGAATACGGGATTTTTGCCATTGCGCTTCAAACCCTTTTTAAATGTGAGGAACATGGGCACACGTGTGCCGTCTTTACTGGTGAAAAACACTTGCTTCGTTTCGAAATTTTTACTGTCAAAAGCCACCTTAGGTGCAGCATAAACCGATGCTTTTCCACTATTCACATCCAACTGATAAATGCTTCCTGGCGTGGTGAAAGAGCTGAAAGAATAGAAACATTCTGCAAGATCTCGCTTGCCATAAAAGCTTGCTGTGCCCGAAGGTAGGGCTATTTCTTTCCGGTTTTTGCCCTGCATATCACACCAATAAGCATGTGTGCAGGCATCTTTGTTATAGCTTAAAATGAGCTTTCCGTTGGTAAACGTGACATCTTCCAACACACTTTCTCCCTCAGGAATAACCTCTTTCCATGCCGATACACCCGGATTTTTCAAATCAGCCACCATCAATCGGTTCTTAGGAGCGCCCCAATTCGTGAAGATATAAATGCTGTCTCCGATGTTTTCTTGCGGCGAATATTGACACGACATGTCGTTAGTCATCTGGATAAACTGTGCATCGGGCTGGCGTAAGTCGCGCACAAAGAGATTGTTTCCATTGCCTTCTCCCGACTCAATGAGGTATATAAGCGTCTCCTCTTTGTTAACACTTACATGATAAAAGCGCAGGGGATGGGCCGGATTTTGATAAAACAATACATCGTCTTTCTGCGGCGTTCCCAATCGATGATAATACACTTTGTGCACTTCATTCTTACCACTAAAGGCATGTTTTGTGGGTGCATCGTAGGCACTATAATAGAAACCATCGCCTTTCCAAGCCGCACCACTGAACTTTGCCCATTCAATATGGTCGGACAAATCGCGCCCAGTCTGCAAATCTTTCACATAGATTTCTTGCCAATCGCTGCCACTTCGGCTAATGATATAGGCCATATAACGCCCGTTATGCGAAAAGTTTATCCCCTTTAACGCCACTGTTCCATCGGCACTTAACTTGTTTGGATCGAGCACTTCGATAAGTTTTCCACCCAAATGCTCCATCTTATAAAGCACACTTTGGTTTTGCAAACCATTGTTTTTATACACATACCACGTACCATGCACATGAAAAGGTGTGCCAATCTTTTCATAATTCACCAGCGTTTTCATGCGCTTCATCAACCGTTCACGCTGCGGAAGTTTGTCCAAATAGCTACGCGTTAGCTTGTTTTCTGCCGCCACCCATTGCTGCGTTTCAGCACTATTATCGTCTTCAAGCGGACGAAAAGGGTCGGCAATCTCTACATCAAAGTAACGGTCTTTCGCGTCACTCTGCGGCGCTTTAGGATAGTGAAAAGATTGTGCTTGTGCACTCATTGTTGCCAAAGTCATGGCGGATAACATAACCATTTTAAATTTCATGATGAATTATAATTTGTAAAACGTCCCACGAAAATACACAAACTTCTGAGCCATCGCTATGAATCATGCGTTAAAAGAAAATAAAATAGCACCCTTTTGGCACATTTGTTACCCAGCAAACCTTGCATAAGCATGTATCTTTGCATCAAAAATAAGAACAAAATAAATAAAACAATTATGGCACATGGACATGATATTCTCCACATGATGGAGGGCAATAACTATCAAAACAAAGAAGAGTTGGTGAACGCTATCATCGAAAAGTTTGGCCCAAACGAGCGATTTCACACTTGTTCGGTCGATGGATTCACCGCAAAAGAGATGGTTGATTTCCTCGAAGCACGCGGAAAATTCAAGCCATCACCAACAGGTGGGCTCACAGTTGACATGACACAGATGTGTCATCACTAAGTCCACACTTTGCAAATCGCACGCAACAACACCGTTTTCAACCCCCAATAAAAAGAGGAAATGCACATGGATAAGAAGATTGACCTTTCAAAACCGGTTTATGATTTAGTGAAACAATATCCCGAACTCACCGACATCATGGTGGAATTAGGGTTCTCTGAGATTACAAAAAAGGTGCTACTCAACTCAGTAGGCAAGTTTATGACCATCCCAAAAGGCGCAGCCATGCGCGGAATTGCCATGACTGACATCGTGATGGCGTTGCAAAAGCATGGTTTTACGCTGGCAGGCGAGCAACCATCGGGCGCACAATCGGGCATGACGGGCTTGAAATATGCACCCAACGAGCGCAACGAAAAGCTGAAATCCTATTTAAAACGGTTGGGAAAAGGCGAATCATTAGAGAGCGTTCGCGCTGACTTTAAAGCCGAATTCAGCGATGTTGAGGCGGCAGAAATCATGCAAGCCGAGCAAGAACTCATGGCCGAAGGCACACCTTTGCGCGAGGTTCAGCAACTTTGTGATGTGCATTCGGCACTCTTCCACGGTGCAACCCGCGAGGAACAGATTATGAATGCCGAGCGCGAAGTGGCTGCTTCGGTCGACAGAACCGAGCAAGCACACGCCATGGCAGCATCACATGCACAAGAAGCTGCAGCGCTTTTGGCGGTCGATGGGCACCCCGTTCAAACCTTTATGCGCGAGAATCAAGCCTTAGAAACCTTATTGGCTGAGGCTTTTAATACCGCAGAAAACCGCACATCGGTCGACGAACTCTTGCCCCGTTTGCGCGAGATTGGCATACATTATGCCAAGAAAGGCGATTTGCTTTTCCCCCATTTAAAGGTGAAATATAACATCTCAGGGCCTTCGCAAGTGATGTGGACCATCGACGATGAGATACGCGATGAGCTTGCATCCTTGGCCAAAAACACCAACCATGACGATGCTTGGTGGCAACGATTCAAGGAAGTTTGCGTGCGTATGAAGGAGATGATTTATAAGGAAAACAACATCTTGCTGCCCATTTGCGTGGCAAATTTCACCGAAGATGAGTGGCACAATCTCTATCAAGACAGCAAAGATTACGCCCCATGTTTTGGCATAACACCCCACGAATGGCCGGCAGCTGAGGCAAAGAAACGCACCATTCCGCAGCACGAAGGCGAGATTGTTATGCCCGGTGGGCACCTCACTTTAGAGCAATTAATAACCATGTTGGACACGCTTCCCATGGAGATTACCTTCGTTGATGCCGACAATTTCAATCGCTATTTCAACGATGGCGAGAAGGCATTTAAACGTCCTTCGATGGCCATCGACCGCGAAGTGTTCAGCTGTCACCCGCCAAAAATAGAACCCATGGTGCGTGCTATCATCAGCGATTTGCGTGCCGGAAAGCGCGACCAACTGCCCATTTGGATGGAAAAGAATGGCAAACCCTACTTGGTTAACTACATGGCTGCGCGCGATAAAGCAGGCAACTATGTCGGAACAGTAGAGGTGGTGCAAGACATGTCGTTTGCAAAAGACCACTTTCTGCCTTCAAAATAAAAAGGCTTGATGCCCATAAAACATGATGAAATCTTGCAGAAGAGGGTGCTATAGCCTCAACCACAGAGGACTATAGCACCCACACTACACACCAATGAAAACGGATAGACGTCAGCGCGTCTATCCGTTTCTATTGTCCTTTATTACCAATCTTTACCTTATAAGCTTACCTTATCTTAGTTAGCAGCCTGCGTTGAGCTTGTGATAAATGTTTACTGCCTGTGAAACTACTGCTGCAACGACTACTGCTACAATCATCAATGTTACCATAATCTTCTTACCTTTTTAAAAAACTAATCGATGTCCCTTTGACATCTTGTTACCTATTATCCTTACTTTTACACTGCAAAGATAGCACTTTCTCAAACAGACACGAACCAAAAAGGCCATGAAAAGCGCAAAAAGGCACAAAAAATTGCGATAAATCAAGAAGTGATGGCTTTTCATTTGCAGCGCATCCATTGCGTTAATGCCCACAATAGCCCCCTTTCATGTAGCCGAATGGCCTGCAATTCTCCCATTCGTTTCGTTGCAATGGCGGCGCATCCATTCGCCAGTTCGCTATCAGCTCATTATCAAACCGTTACAAATGCTTTCATAAAAGCATTGCTTTTGCATGCAAAAATGCACCATTTCGTCGCGTAATCTCAGCCATTTTCTTCACTAAAGTGGTGCAGTTTACAAGGCGAAAGGGTGCATTTTGCGGACGAATACTGCCGACGTCATCCGTCGGGGACGCTTATTTCACGACGAAATCATAGCTGCCGGCAGGCAGATTCAGCGATTGCTTATCGCGGATTGCAGGGCCCAAGACAACGCCTTTTGTTGCTTTATCAACCTGCTTTCCATCGAGATAGATGGCTTTTCCGCCCGCTGTGGAGAGCCATAGCGTGGCCGAAGTGTTGGCAGGAACTACGAAATGATAGTGCGTTGCGTGAGTGGTTTGTTCCCATTGGCTTTCAATTCGGCCATACATGGAGTCGTAGAACCCCTCAGCATGCGTAAGCATGCCCGTGGGATCGGGTGTGGGTTGCAGAATGAAATGCTGAAAACCGGGCGTTGTTTCATCGCGGGCAATGCCGAGAGAATACTGCATCAGCCAGTTGGTTACCGACCCAAAAGCGTAGTGATTGAAGGAGTTCATGCTGTTGTTGCCGCCAAACCCGTTTTCCTTGGTGTAGGAATTGAGGCGTTCCCAAATGGTTGTTGCGCCTTGTGTGACGGGATAAAGCCATGAGGGGAAGCGCGTGTTGAGCAACATCTTGTAGGCTTCTTCGCTGTGTCCGCATTCAGAAAGTGCCTGATTGAGCCACGCGGTGCCAATGAAACCCGTCATCAGTGCATGGCTTGGATAGGTTTTTCCGTCGTCGCCCGTGCTTTCTCGTCTCACGGTTTGCAGGAAAGCGTCGACAAAGCGGTGGCGAACATCGGGCGAAACGATGTGAAAGACCAGCGGAAGCGCATAAGATGTCTGTGCATCAATGGCCACTCCTTTGCGTTTAGGCCCATCCATGCCTCCAAAGAGATTGGGCTTTTCTTCGCCCAACCCCGAGCCTTCGGTCTTCCCGGTGGCGCGGTTGATGTAGTGATGGTTGATGAACTGAATGCGTTTGTCGCGCATTTGGGCATAGCGTTGGGCATCGTTGGCGTGGCCAAGTGCCTTTGCCGCCCGCGCCATGATGTCGAGTTCGTGCACCAAATAGCAGTCGAAAAGCAGCGAATTGTCGTTCTTATTCACCTCGAAGCCCAACCAATCGCCCAAGCCGATGCCATCGGTGAAATTGTAAAAGCCCTGCTTTGCATCGATATATTTCGTGGTTTGCAGATGGATGAAGCGCTGCATGGCTGGATAATGGGCTGCCAAAGCCTCTTTATCGGCATACTGAAGATAGGTCTGCCAAGGCATGATGATGCCCACAGAAGCCCATAACGGTCCGCCGAAACCGCCGCCAACGGGCGCAATAGCGGCAAAGTTTCCGTTGTCAAGCTGCGTGTCGCGCAAAGCGATGAGGTGGCGTTTGAAGAAGTTTGCACCGTTGAACAAATAAGACATGGCGGGCGAAAACACGCTCAAATCGCCCGACCAGCCCATTCTTTCGTTGCGTTGTGGACAGTCGGTAGGAATGCTTAACACGTTGGCAAGCGTCGACCAAGTGACATTTTTGAAGAACCTGTTGAGCAGTTCGTGGTTGGTTTTGTAACCGGAAGCAATCGAATCGACCGTGCTGAGCACCCATCCTTCGACCTGATGGGTGGGCAACGGCGCGGGAATGCCCGTGATTTCAACATACCGATAGCCATGATAGGTGGCACGAGGCGAGAAGGTTTCTGTGCCGCCTTTAGCGATATAGATGTCTTGTTCCATTGCGCCGCGTTGGTTTTCCATCATCACCATGCCCACGTTTGCTTGATATTCGGGCAAGTTGGGATAGGTAACTTCGGCATATCGCATGTAGACCTTGGTGCCGGGTGCAAGCCCTTGGAAGGTAATCCGGGGCACACCGGCCATGTTCTGCCCCATATCGTAGACAAAAACACCCGGCCGGGGTTGGTCAACACGTTGCGATGGCAGCGTAGTGAAGTGTCTAACGGGCTTCCCCACCTGCGCCATGAGTTTGAAATCGGCATAGTTATCGGGCGTGGGCCAGGCAAAAAAGCCACTCGGTTGTGCATGGCTGATGGTGCCTTCGAGGGGAATTTGCACGGCGTTTTTCCATGTGTGGTCGTCGAATGCAGCGGTCGACCAACCTTGAACGGCCGCTTCTTGCAGTGCATTGTACACCTCGCCTTGGAAGAACGAGCCCAATCTGACGGGGCCATCGGTGGTGTATCGCCAGGTGTCGGGCGACGAAACGACGCGCGTTGTGGTGCCGTCGGCATAGGTAATGATGGCTTGTGCCAACACCGATTGGCGGTCACCGTAGAAGTTCCAGTTCTCTCCTGCGAACGTACTTGCGCCACTCCACCACCCTTCGTTGAGCATGATGCCGAGCGCATTCTGCCCTTTTGTGAGCAGAGGGGTGATGTCATAGGTTTGATAGAACAGCGTTTTGTTGTATTGTGTGCACCCCGGATTGAAATAATCCCGGCTCAAAAGGGTGCCGTTGACATAGCAATCATAGATGCCTCGCGCCGAGATATAGAGGCGAGCATGGGCAATGGGCTTGTCGTTGAGTGCGAAACACGTGCGCAACAGGGGTGCACCGTGCTCGCAAGGAGTTGTGAACGGGGTGGAAGCAACAATCGTCGTGTCGTTGGCAAAGGTAGCAATCACGTTGTTGGGTGAGCGATAATTGCGAATGTTAGCCACGCCAAAATGCGCCCGTTTGCCCTCTTCCACATACAAACCCACATCGCCCACGCAGGGAAACGAAATATAATCGCCGCCCTTTCCCATGGGGTTGAGATTGAGATCAGCGATGACTTTTTCGGCGGCATCGTCTACATAAACCTGCGTTGTGCCGTGCATGGACAACAGTTGAATGCTGTGGGGCGCATAACGGTTGGCCTGATTGATGACCGAAGTAGGCACTTTAGCGGTGGCAAATGGCACCGATGCCCGGTCGTTGCGCGTGTAACCAACGCGGTAAATCTCTATTCGGGCGCTGTCATGTTGGTCTAATGGCCGGGTGTTGAGCACCACTTTAATATAGGATTCGTTGGGCTTGTTGGCCACGCCGAGGATGTTTTTATTGGCATTCAACAAGCGAATGTCATTGGCTCCATAGAAAAAGCCGGCCTCTTGGGTGTGGGTTTCCTGGTCGAGCATCAACGAAACATCCATCGAAAAGACGGGCAGATATTGGCTGAAGAAGGTGTATGCGTCTGCTGTTGAGGCGCCAATCCACTGCGCTCCACCCCACTTTGCATCGCTATCCGAGGTGGTCATGAGCCCCGTTTCGAAGTATGCCGAAGCTTTTTGCACCTCATTGGCTTCGTTCCACACGGCGATGGTCCACTGATAGCGTGTGGTGGGATGGAGCTTTTCGCCTGCATAACGAATGTTGAGCGACGTGTTGCTCATGACTTTTCCTGAATTCCACACCTGTTTTCCGGCGGGATTGGTCACCCAAAGCTGGTAGGCTGTTTGGCGAGCACCGCGCTTTGTGTCGCGCATTTGCCATGAAAAGCGAGGCGAAGTTGCGTCAATACCGATTGGATTTTCCTCGTATTCCACCCTCAACGCATGGAGCGTGAAGGCATTTGCAACTTGAATGACAAGGAGGAAAAGAGCGGAAAGAATAACTTTTTTCATTTTCTGGTGTTGGTTTTTGAAATGAATGGAACGGCATTTTGGAGGCTAAAGCACCTTGAGTTCGGCCGTTTGAACGTTTTCTGAGTTATCACCTACCATAATATCATAGCTGCCCGGCTCGCAGACATATTGCAAATCGTGGTTAAAATACTTCAGATCTTCGGGCGTAAGCGTGAAGTTGACGGTTTGCTTCTCGCCTGCTTTGAGGTTGATTTTCCTAAAGGCGCGTAGCTCTTTCACGGGTCTTGTGCTCGTGCTTTGCTTCGCATGAATGTAGAGTTGCACGGTGGTCATGCCCTCACGCGTGCCGGTATTGGTGACATTCACCGTGGCTACCACGCTTCCTTTATCCCTGTTCATCGTGGCATGGCTAAGCTGAACGGGGGTGTATTGGAACGAAGTGTAACTCAATCCGTAGCCAAAGGGATAGAGCGGAGCGTTGACTACGTCGATATAACAGCTCGTAAACTTGCGGTAAGGGGCATGGTCGGGATGCGGACGACCCGTTGATTTGTGGTTGTAATAGATGGGACACTGCCCCACTTGGCGCGGAAACGACATCGTCAGTTTGCCACTTGGGTTGACCTTTCCAAAGAGAACGTCGGCGATTGCACGCCCGGCTTGGTCGCCTAAGCTCCATGAACACAGGATAGCGGGGATGTGATCGTTTTCCCATGTGAGCGTTAACGGGCGTCCGGTTGTGAGCACTAACACCACGGGTTTGCCCGTTTCCTTGAGCGAACGCAGCAATTCACGTTGTGGTTCGGGTATGGAAATGTCGGCTCTTGAGGCGCCTTCGCCATTCATTGCATTCGATTCGCCGAGACAAGCCACGATGATGTCGGCCTCCTTGGCGGTGTTAACAGCTTCTTGTATCAACACTTTCAATGGGCGTTCGTGCACGGCCACGGGCTTATAGTTGGGGATAAAGAAGCCTAAAAGGCCATTGACGAGGGTGCTTTCGGTGAGGGAATCGCTCACCATCCACGACCCTTGGGCAGTTGTTACGCTACCTCCGGCCTCGGCAACCGCTTCTTTTATGCCTTCATAAATGGTCACACTCTCTTTCGAATGCGACGACATCGCCCACGAACCCTGCATGTCTTCGGCATTGTTTGCAAAGGGACCGACGACCGCTATCCGCTTATTGGGAGCAAGAGGCAGCAGCTGTTGGTCGTTTTTGAGCAACACCTGGCACTCTTGTGCCACGCGTCTGCTGTGGGCTTTCATCTCGGTTGTGTAGACATTTTGCCGTGCTCTGTCTTTGTTAAGATAGCGAAAGGGGTCTTGAAAGAGGCCCAATCGCCACTTCATTTCGAGCACATGGCGACAGGCTTTGTTGATATCTTCCTCGCTAACCTTGCCTTCTTGCAGCGACTTCTTCAGTGTTTTGAGAAATCCTTGACTATTCATATCGAGGTCAACGCCTGCTTTTAATGCCCGTGCTGATACCTCTTGAAGGTCGCCTATGCCATGAACTGTCATCTCTTGAATGGCCGTTGCGTCGGTAACAACTAAGCCCTTGAACCCCCATTGCGTGCGCAACAAATCATGAATCAAGTAGTGATTGGCCGTCGCCGGAACGCCTTCAAACTCGTTAAAAGCGGTCATATAGCTGCCTGCTCCGGCCTTACATGCTTCGTAATAGGGGCGCATATAAAGGTTCATCATGGTCGGACGGTCCATCAATACGGTGTTATAATCACGCCCAGATTCAGCTGCTCCATAAAGCGCATAGTGCTTAACACAAGCGATAGCACTATGGATTGGCATCGGGATTTGGGCCGTTCCTTGATATCCTTCGACGTAAGATCGTGCCATAATTCCACCGAGATAAGGGTCTTCTCCGGCCCCTTCTGCCACACGACCCCAACGTGCATCGTGCGCAATATCGACCATAGGAGAGAACAACCAGTTGATGCCTAACGAGGTAGCTTCCATAGAAGCGTGACGCGCATAGTCGCGAATCAGGTCGGGATTCCACGAAGAAGCCATCGCAAGAGGGATGGGATAGGTGGTCTCTAAGCCATGGATTACGTCCATTCCGAAGAAGAAAGGAATCTTGTTTTTACGCTTCATTGCCAGCTGTTGCAGGCTTCTCATGCGGTCAATATCTTTCAAACCATAGAACGCTCCAACCTGTCCTTGGTTGATAAGTGCTATGTTTTGATCCTTGGCATTTACCGTTTTAGCCGACACAAAGTCGTAAGCGCTCATCAAATTCAGCTGTCCTATCTTTTCATCGAGGGTCATTTTAGCCATCAATTCATCGATAAAACGCGTGCCATCGGTCTGTGCTTTTCCTGCCAAAGCAGCAAACATCAGAAGCGAAATGAGGTGTATTTTCTTCATCTTGTTTCTTTTTTATCCAACAGTTGGTTGGTCATTCTATTTATATTGCTTAACTCTGCTGTCGCGAATGATGCCACTCCAGTTCAGACCAAAGGCGAAATCATATTGATTTCCATCGCTATCGGTGTAGGGAATCATGTCGCGTGGCCGATCTTCTGCTTGCATTTCAACGGTCTTCATGTCGCGTGGAAGTTGGCAAGGGAGCAGTCCAAAGGGCTCGTTTTTGCCGCTGATAAGGTCAAGAAATGGACGCTTACCGGTGCCGAAGCTCACGAGAATGGCATCCGAATAGGGCTCAAACTCAGCAAAAACAGCAGGGCGGCTGATGGTAATCGCTACGATAACAGGTTTCGATCCCATGGCTTTCTTGGTGTCAATCACCATGAGAAGGTCGTCTTTATTGGCCGTCTTGACGGTCTTTCCCCGATAGGATCGGTTGGTAAACGCCTCCTTTGGATCGCCTCCTGCAAGGCTTTTTGCACGTGCATCTGTGGCCGTATAGTCATTATATTGCAGGCTAATGGGCACATATCCGTTACCTCCCGCCTCAGCATCTGCGCGACTATAGCCCGTTCCTGCCATCGGATCTTGTATGAAACAGAGGGCAAAGTCGGCCTCTTGTGGCGTGTCAACGACTTGATAATACGTGCTCATGAGTTTCAAATCAACGGGATAATCCCAATAATCTCGGGTCTTATTGCCAAAGAAATCGGTAACAGACGGGAAGTGACGCTTAGGAATATACACCTTCATTCGCGTGTCTTTGAGGGGCAAAGTGTGGCGATGATTCTTCACCATCACAATGGATTTCACCTGCGCCTGATAGCCTTTGAGCATAAATTCGCGGTTCCCTACGATGGCTTTACTCTTTAAAGGATCAAGATAAGGGTTCTCAAAGAGACCCGTTTCGAACATAGGAAGCAACAAACGACGCGCCGAATCGTGAATGCGTTGCGCCCATTTGTCGTGGCCAAACTCTTGATAACCCAATTTGAACGCCTCTAAAACAGGACCTTTTTCATTGTTTCCGCCAAACTGATCGACACCTGCTTTGAGGATTTCATAGTGGCGTTGAACCTCCGAAAGATTTTCAACTCCCCAGCATTTCCCATCAAAAGCATCAATCGCCTTGTTGTCTTTGGTCACCATCCAATCGGTACATACAATGCCATCGAAGCCGTATTGATGACGCAATAAGTCGGTAACTATGTAGTGACTGAAGCTCTCTCCGACGTTCTTTCCCGACGGATCCTGACCATAAGAGATGTTATAAAAGGTCATGACGGAGCCTGCTTTCTTCGTCGGTCCGGCCAATTTAAAGGCGCCATTGATAAAACCTTGCATCTCTTCTTGAAAGTTATGGGTGGGATAAACGGCATACTTACCATAATTATAGTGGCTGTCTCGGCCACCTTCTAACGTGCCTCCGCCCGGCCAATGCTTTGCCATTGCGACAACACTTGCATATCCCCAGCCACCTTTGATAACCTTATTGCCGGTCGATGTTTGGAAACCATCGATATAAGCCCGGCTTAAATCGGCCACAAGTGCAGGGTCTTCGCCAAACGTTCCGGTGAAACGCGTCCATCTTGGCTCCATAGAAATGTCGACTTGTGGCGATAAAGCCGTCGTAATTCCCAACGCACGATATTCTGTTGCAGCCACTTTTCCAAACGCTTTCACAAGCTCCGGCGAAAATGTTGCAGCCAAACCGAGCGCCGTTGGCCATTGAGAAATGTCGCCTCCCGCACCATAATTATACTCAGCATTGGCCGAAACCTCGTGCCGTGGATCGGAAGAATTGTTGGCAGGAATGCCATGTCCGAAACTTTCGCAGTAGCTTTGAAGATTGTTACTCCACTCGGCCGCCACCTCAGCGCTTTGCACTTTCGTCACAAGCACTGCGCGAAGATAATCGTCTTTGAGAAACTTTCTCTGCGCATCGCTTAGCGCAGAAGGCTTCATACCGCTCTCTTCAAAGGGCTTTCCGTTGTAGGTGGAGGCACCATAGCCGGTGGATTTTGCCGGAATTTGCTGGTGTGCAGAGTACAACATGAGCCCCGCTATCTCTTCATCGCTTAGCTGTGAGGCCAAATCGGCTGCGCGTTCGTCGAACGAAAGGCGCCAATCTTCGTATTTATCCAACTTGCCATTGCGATTTAAATCCTTGAATTTGAAACCGCCAACGGTTAAAATCTTCACGCCCGACGCAGGAGAATAGCCCAAAGTGGGGCCTCCTTTTTGTTCGATAAGGGTGTAGATGCCCTTCTTGGTTTCCTTGAATTTCTGCTGGGTTGGGCCGCTTGTTGCTGCCAAGAGCGTTGCTGCTGTGAGCAAAATAAAACTTGTTTTCATTGCGTTTAGGATAGAATTTTGTTGTGTTAAAGGATGAACGACACAGCGAATTGATTTAGGGTGCCATGCGAAGCAGCTTTGCTTCGAAGTCGCCAAACATCAAACGCTGGTCTAATTGGTAATAAACCCGGATGGAACGGCCCTCATGATTGAAAGCATAAGAGCCGTCATCATTGATATGAGGAGCCGCCATGTTCACATAAAACGATGAAGAAGGGTCTTGCTCAAAGCCCGTTTGCAAGGCCGAAAGCAACACCAACGGACTATCACCTAATATATAGGTTTCGCCCATTCTGAGGCCAAAGTCCTCGCATTTGCCGACGGTTTGCATGAGCGACTCGTAGAGATAGCGCCCCACTTTGCCGTGAGTAGCCACCTTAGTAGCCACTTCATCGAGCCCGTATAAGCACAGTCTGTAGGCATTTCTCGGCACTTGCCAAATGCGAATGCGGCTTTGATTGAACACCACTTGCGCCGCAGGAATGCAGAGATTGAGGTTGTATTCCACCCGCGAATAGCCCGGAGGCGGATAGGAACCCACGCCCGTGTATTCCTGACCACCAATCCATATCAGAACAATCTTGTCGTCAATGCTTGGGTCGATGAGATGAGCTGTAGCAATATTCGTGAGACTTGCCCCACAAAGCACCAACAAAGGCTTGTCTTGGGTGCATTGCTTCGCTTCGTCAACGATGAGCCTTGCCCCCTCGCTGTCGGCCGGTTTGTTGACCGCTTCCATACCTTTCTCGGCACCGGGAACCACCTTTATGGTGCCTTCCCGCCCCATGAGTTGCAGCACTTTGCGTGCTTTCTCACACGATTCCGTGGCTTGATCGCTGCGATTGGTAAAGCCGGCGTTGGCCGAAAGATGCCCACCCACGATGCCACGGATGTCGCATGTGGTGCAAAGCAGTTGGTGAACGAGTTGGAATAAGCCGTCGGGGTCGCCGCAAAAGTCATTGTCAACAACCACTTTCACCTTGGTTTTGGTGTTTGGTGAGGCCGCCTGTGCCATGCAAAGTCCACCAATGGCGAGCACGAAACAAAGAATTATTTTTTTCATTGTGTTGCGTTTTAAAGGGTTTACTCTACTTCAAGAATGACGCGTTTGTAGTGCGTCAGCGCAGGATCGCCGTTGTCAGTTGCTTCAAGAACAGCGTGATAGGTTTGCCCCGGCTGCGCATTGGCCGGAATAATAAACACGGGCGAAGGCGTGTTGTCGCGCTCAATGCGCAGCTTTTCGGCCGGATTGCCCACGTGGAAGGGATGCCATTGCAGCTGAACGGCGTTGCCATCGGGGTCGCTGACTTTAAATTTTGCCGCAACATGCAGCCCCGGTTTCACACGCATTTGCGCCGGCCCGTCAATCGAAGGCTCGTGGTTACAGTCTTGATAGCGCGGTGTTGTCGACCATTTCATGCGTGCAGCAAAACCATTTTGCACGGCAGGCATGAAGCGAGGCAGCCCTAATTGCTGCTTCACATAGGCCGGTTTCTCAGCATCTTTCATATCCTTTGGCATCGAAACCTTGGCACCTGCCCAGCCGCCCCACGTTTGATTTTTCCACGCATCCAGCCCATTGTCAATGAGATTCAGATAGCAAAAAGTGTCACCCTCGGAGATAAAGCCACCCGATGGCAGCAAAGGCATCCACAAAACGTAGCCCCTTCGCTGCAGCTCTTCTTTGCCAAGGTAGCACAATCCGAAGAAATCGAAGATGTCGTCCTTCACCATTTGCTTGCCATCGCCCCACACACGATAGCGCTTTCCGAATGCTCCCTGGCTGAGAACATACTTCTTTGTCCACTCGGGAGCATAGAAAACCTTGTCCTCTTCATTGGCACGAAGCGGTCCGAAGAAGGTGAGATCGACCTGCATGCCGCCTGTTTCGAGCGTGCGAACATGCGGCCAAAAGGGTTTGATATAGCGCGCATAGGTGTCGTCTTGGTCGCCCGAAATGCAAAGAACAATCTTTTTTGACAGCTGGTTTTTCCATTCCTCGTAGTGCTTTTGCGCGCCATAAATGTCTTCAATCGACTTCAATGCGCGGGCAATGGTGCTGCATCCGCCCCACGCCTGAATGAAAAGCGTCGACGTGTCGGGCGAAATAATCTCCTGTTTGATGAGTTCCGAGCCCGGTGTGTCGCGCGAAAAATCGCCGTCGAAAGCCACATTGCCTTCGCGGATTTTTGATTTCAGCAGCGCAGGCGACGGATAATGGGCGTTGTGCTTGACGAGATTGGGATAGACCTGCGCATAAACGGCCACGTTGTCGTCGATAAACTGTTCGTCCTTTGCGTAGCGATAGCTCGTCATGGGCGTAGTTTTGCCAATGCGATCATACTCTCTTCCGGGCACCCACCACGTTGTTCCTTTGCCGTCTCCCTTCCAATGAAACTGACTACTGGCGTAGATCAGTCCGCGAATGTCGAAGTCAGTGCTATAAAGCAGGAAGCGAATGAGCGAGTTGTTGTCGTCGAGTTCGGGGTCGCAAGTGATGATTATACGGGGCTTTTCGGCCGCAACGGTCGCCGCTTTTGCCTGCGCGGCATGGCCAAAGTTCATGCAAACAACCATCGATAAGGCGGCGATGGCCTTGCAATGTGTGCTGAATTGTGTCGTAATTGCATTCATATTATGGGATAATTTGCGTTGAATTGTTGGGTAATTGCATGCAAATTGTTTTGCAATGTTTTACGAAGCGGGAGACGAGGACACATCAGAAAGAGCCGTTAGCCCTGTACAAGGGGTTCTGCTTCTGTCTCGTTTGGGTTTGCCGAACGGTCGGAAAAACTCAAAATTTCTTTTTCTTGTTTGCCGAAACGTCGGCAAGTCTCAAAATATTATTTTGGCATTTGCCGAACTATCGGCAAGTCGTTTTTTATTTTTCCGACGTTTGCCGAACCATCGGCAAAGCTCTTTTTAATTTTTTTTCGTTTGCCGAAACGCCGGCAAGTCACAAATTTTCTTTTTGATGTTTGCCGGAACCTCGGCAAGGTTCAACATCTTTTTTTGACACTTGCCGAAGCGTCGGCAAACCCTTTCATGCTTTTTTGTGCACTTCTTCCCCCGCAGTTGAGCGTTATTTGTTCATCAACCACCGGTCGATGGTGCGGTAACGGGCTTCGATTTTGGGCGAAACCACTTGCCGTGTGTGCAGATCAATATACATCACCGGTGCCACTTCCTTGCCATTGATGGCATCCCATTGCGGAAGTCCCAACCCGTTTGGATTGCCCGTTTTAACGAAATTGAGATAGATTTGCTGGAAGATTTCAGACACTTGATAATCGTCTGCGTTCCATTTAAACATCGGATTGGTGGCCAAATTGCCCATAGCATACTCAATATCTGCCGAGTGAACGGCTCCCGGAACAGCCGGCATTGCAGGCTCGTTGGCTTTCTTTTCGGTTGTTCCTCCTGCCAAACCGGGCTGCTTATCCTGCACAGTCATCTCGGGACGCGCGTGACAATAGAGGTAACGATAGACGGGTTGCGGGTTGTTTTTGGCCAATAGGTCGAGCCATTTCCAAGTGGAATAGGCAATGAAAATGTCGCCACCCAACTCGTATCCCGGCCGATTGACGATGTCGGCATCGCTGTGAATGTTGTAGAGTGCCAACACATCGTCGGGATTGGTGTTGAAGAACGACTGCACATAAGGCTTCAGATTTTCGAGCGTCGGGGCCTTTCCGAGCATGAATATCACGGGCAACTCGCAGTTGTTGAAGCCAATCAGTGCGGGCACTTGCGCCTGTTGGTTCTTCTCATAGGTTGCGATAGGCTGCTCAACGAGAAACTTTCCGTCGATACAAACCGTTTGAAAGCCCACCGTTTGATAGAGATCGAGGAGCTTCTCGGCCGGCATTCTGCGCAACTCTTCTAAGTTTTTGCAGCCCGCTTTCTTCATGAAAGCATCGCCAGATTGCTCGGCTTCTTGCAGCGAAGCCACATGACGTGTGCCCATAAGGCTGCCGCTTGAAGCCATGACTTGGCTGAAATAGCCGCGCGACATGGGCGAAACCATCTGCGCACTCACTGAAGCTGACCCCGCCGACTCGCCGTCAATGGTGATGCGTTTGGGGTCGCCTCCGAAGGCTTCGATATTGTTATACACCCATTTTATGGCCGCAGCCTGATCCATTAACCCCTGATTGCCCGAACCTTGATAGCCGTTTTCCTTGCTGTTTTCCTTGGAAAGCGCCTTGGTTGAAAGAAATCCGAACACACTTTCGCGATAGTTTGCCGTAACGACAATGATGCCTTTGCGTGCCAAAGTGAGCCCCTGATAGCGGGGTTCTGAACCCGATCCGGCCACGAATCCGCCACCATTGAAATAGATCAGCACGGGAAGTTTCTCGCGATAGGTGCGTGTGGGGGTCCAAACATTCAGGTAAAGGCAGTCCTCAGAGAACGCTTTACTGCCGAAAACCATATCGCCAAAAACATTCTTTTGAAGGGGATTGGCCCCAAACTCCTTGGCCGATCGCACGCCTTTCCATGCCACTACGGGCTGAGGTGCTTTCCAACGGAGGTTGTTAATGGGCGGTGCGGCAAAGGGAATGCCGCGAAATATCTTCACACCTGATGAGTCAATGCCTTCAATCATGCCTCCTTCTACTTTCACTTGTGGGCCTTGTGCCCATGCCATTGCCCAGCAAAGCAGGGCCAATGTGCTTAAAAATAGCTTTTTCATACTGCTGAATGTTGATGTGTTAAAAATTGATTGTTGTTGACAAAGATACTTCAAAAGGCCGGATATACGAACCCGACATGAGATAATTCTTATAGGAAGACGTGTCAGTAACGAGGTCGGCGGCACTGATTGAGCCCGTTGCGCCACTCTGATTGAAGATGTTTACAACGTTGAGGGCAAAGTTAACTTTGCTGTTTAAAGCATAGTTGATGCCGCCAAACGACTCCCAATGGCCGTTGAAATGCAGCGTGTTGGTCTTGTTGATATATTGTTTCGAGAAGTAACGGAAACTCAACCATACCCTCCATTGGGCGAAACTGTAAGACGGATCAAGCTCAATGAGCGTCTTAGACATCGCCGTTACGGTGTTGTTGTTAAGGTTTATGTCGATCGTTGCACCGCTGGGATAGGTTCCTTTGATATGGAACTTCTTATATTGTGGGTTCTGAAGAGTGAGCAACGCATGCAAAACAGCACCTTTAAACGGCGTAATCACGGCGTCGGTTGTCCATCCTATGGTCTGCACATTATTCGTAATGGGGATGGTTAAGCTCTCTTCTGTGCCCAAAGCTGTGGTGTGATAGAAGGTGGTTCGGCTCTTATAATTGGTCTGTGTGATGAAACTTACCTGCGAAACCAACTTCATCCAGGGGGTGTTCCAATAGATACCGCCGCGCAACATGTTGATGTTCACGGGCGAAGTGATGGGCAATTCAGCGCCGGCATAGTCCTGAAGGTTGGGTCGTTGACGCACATATACATACTCACCATCCACACCAAAGCCCTTCAAAACCTTGTAACGAAGGCTATAAGTGAGGGCAGGATTGAGCCAATCGCCTGCAAAACGATTCAGTTGTACGCCCGAACTCTTCAACGACCAACCCATGGTGCGCGAATTATAGGTGGCTCCTGTCGGTTGATTGAGCGCTGCTTCGCCACCCACTGCATTGTATTCAAGGCGCGCACCAAGGCTCATCCACAAGTATTTATTCACGTCCCAATCGTCACTTATGAATAAGGCTGTCTTCACATCATGCCCATCATAATACTCACCTGTGCCCGGATTGAGCGCCATATAAGGCAGAAGGCGCGTGCCATTCCTCACATATAACTGTGCAGGATTGGGCTTAACTTCGTGTGCCATGATAGAGTTTGACTGCTGAACTCCCGAGCGGCTCCACCAAAAGTTGGCCCCAATGCGCCATGAATGCTTCTGGTTGGTGGTCTTTCCGCTCAAGATAGCTGTCGTCATCCAGCTGCGTTCGAAGCCCGGAACATACATCATCCAGCGGTTTTGTATTTTATTTCCGGTGAAAGGAGTGCCGTCAGCGTAGAAGAATCCGCCAGGATTATTTACAATTCCCGACACTGCATTCATAGCCATACTCACGTCACCGTTCTTCAATTTGCTGGAAACATTCAACTGTTGTCCACCATGAAAGCGATAATCCAAGTTGAAAGTGAGTTGATGATTGTCGGTTGTTGCCCCGTCTTTCCAATCCTTTTGCACGATTTCTCCCGTCTTAATGTCTTTATAAAAGAAGGAAGATGCCTCGTTTCCATAGTAGGAATCGGTTCCGAATTTGAAGCCGTTGTACTTCTTAACACTACCGTCTCCCACAAAAATAAAGGGTGCATAGGCCGACGATGTGCCCGTGTAGCGGCTATATTGATAGAGTAATTGCAAGTAACCCCGGTTGTCATTGAAATGTTTATCGATGGACAATTTGTAGTTTTGCGTGCGATTTTGCAGGCGCGCTGCTTGCAAATGTGCCGACCCAGGATCCCAAATTTGATGCGAACTAACCATGTAACCAAATCCCTTTCCGATAGGTCCTGCAAGCGTAACGTCAAATGCTTGGCGGCCAAATTGGTTGAGTTGATAGTTCGCTATGCCCCCAATCGTTTGGGAAGAGCGGCGATGATGACTCGTCACAGCATAGCCAACAGCACCATATTGCAGCGCTGTTTCCGACAAACTCATCACACCCATGCGGCCGAAAGAGGCACCACCAAACCATGAAAAATAGGGCATGTCGGGCCATGTGCTATAAGAAACCGGGAGATTATCCTCGAAAATAGTGGCCGAAAGCGATGAAGGCAAACCGATATTAATTTGCCTTGGTTGGTCGGCACTTGATGCATTGAGCATCACATTGCGGTTTTTCACCTCTTTATGTTGCTCGGTTGAGTCTTTCTTTGTCACTTCCTGAGCATACGAAGCAACGGGCAATACGCTGCTCATGAGCAGGAATGCCATTAATTTCTTTGCGTTCATTGTTTATATATCACTTAGGTTGGTAATCTTATTTCTGTGTCAATACGTTAAGTTTCACCTGCGGTGCCAACACGTTGTGCACCTTATGCTTCATTGCTTTCACTTTCAACGAAGCACTTTCCTTGATGTCTCGGCTCGAAGTTCCTACCTTAAAGGTATAGATTCCGGCATCAACCACCCAGGCACTTTGGCTCGTAACGAACGACGCTAAATCAGCTTTCTTCACCTCCATCGTGAGGGTTTCGTGCTCATTGGGTTGCAAAATGCGGGTCTTTGCAAAGGCTTTCAACTCTTGTTCTGGCTTTTCTACCGTGCCACGAGGTGCTGAAACATAAACCTCTGCCACTTCTTTTCCGGCACGATTGCCTGTGTTTGTGATGGTTATATTCACCAAAATGCGATCGCCTTTATCGGTCAATTTCAAGTCTTTATAGCCGAAAGTGGTGTACGAAAGACCATAACCAAACGGATAAGAAACCGGCTTTTTAAAGGTGTCATAGTAGCGATAGCCCACGTAAATGTCCTCTTCGTAATTGGTATAGCCCACGTTTTTCACGTTCACATCCTTCGAAGCGTCTCGGTTAAAAGTATCAATGTCATACCCAACCGTGTGTGCCGGGAAGTTTTTTGTCGACGGATCGTCGTTGATATCAATGGGCCACGACATCGGAAGTTTGCCCGATGGCGTTGAAACGCCCATCAAAAGGTCGGCAATAGAGTTGCCAATCTCCTGCCCACATTGCCAAGGAAGCAAGATAGCATCGGGCAGATCTTTCCACGAAGCAGTCTCCATCACACCACCAACATTGAGCACAACAACCACTTTCTTGCCTGCTTGATGATAGGCTTTGCACACCTTTTGCAACAAATCCCGCTCCTTTTGCGTAAGATTATAGTGCGATTCGGTGCGGTCTTTCCCCTCACCCGACACACGAGAAAGCGTGATAATCGCCACATCATTCTGTGCAACTTGCTCGGGAGTAACGTCTAATTCCATCTCTTCGGGCAGCACAAGCGCACGCAAATCCAATGGTCCGGGCTTGGGATTCTTCTTATAATATTCATCCAAATAGGGACTATACTGATTGATAACCGTCTCGTCTACGTGGCAACCAGCATTGCGCATGCCTTCAACCAATGAGATAGTGTAGGCCCTATTGACGTTTCCTGAACCGGTTCCGCCGGCAATCAGGTCATAACTTGCATTGCCATAGAGCGCCACATGCTTCACGTTTGTGAGGGGAAGCGCATGCTTGTTCAACAACAAGACCGTGCCTTCTGCCGCTGCCTGACGCGTAACTTGCGCGTGTTTCACTAAATCTGGCTGATTGTTATAGGCGTAACCCGCAAATCTTCTCGTCTTAACAACCAACTCAAGCACGCGCCGAACGCAAGTATCCAAGTATTTAATATCGAGTTTTCCACTGTTCACTGCCGCCACAATCTCTTTCGAATCTTGTTCCGTTCCGGGCTCAATCAAGTCGTTTCCGGCAATTATATTGGCCACGCGATCGGCCTTTTTACCCCGCCGAACAGGGTCCATTCCACCAAACCAATCGGTCATTACGAGTCCTTTAAAGCCCCATTCGTCACGCAAAATAGTAGTTAAGAGGTCGCGACGTTCGCTTGTCATCGTGCCGTTTACCAAGTTATAGCTCGACATAACGGTCCAAGGCTGCGCCTTTTCAACGCAGATTTGGAAATTCTTGAGATAGAGTTCACGTGCGGCTCTTTGGCTAACGTGCACATCATTTCCCATACGTTGTGTCTCCTGATTGTTGAAAGCGAAGTGCTTAATAGATGTCCCGATGCCTAAATCCTGCACACCTTTCACATAGGCAGCAGCAATATTGCCCGACAAAACGGGGTCTTCACTGTAATATTCAAAGTTCCTTCCGCATAAAGGATTGCGCATTAATCCAAGCGCAGGAGCTAATTGTACTTCCACACCATAGTCTCTATCTTCCTCTCCCATGGCGTTTCCTACTTGCTGAACAAGTTGCAAATTCCACGTACTCGACAACGAAGTGCCGATTGGAAAGTGTGTAGCATAATAATAGTGGTGATCAAATTGGCGTTGCGTATTGATGCGAACGCCGGCCGGTCCGTCGGCCAAAACAATGGCAGGAATACCTAATCGTGGAATAGGTTTGGTGGTTCCGGCTGCACCTGGAACGATACTTGCAGTCGAACCGATAACAGGTTTATCGGAGAAACCGCCCATACCGACACCCACCACAAGATTGGCTTTCTCTTCAAGTGTCATTGCCTTGAGCACTTCTTCAATGTTGTCGGCTCTTAATTGCGGAGCCTTTTGTGCCATGAGTGCGCCCGAACAAATCAGTGCGGCACAGGTGAGTAGTAATGATTTCATCTTATTTAAAATATAGAAGTTAATATGCTGAAAAAAGTTTGTGCTTGCAAATATAACAGAATATCAAATACACCCCACCCGCGAGTAAAGCAAAAGAGTAAGTTCTTAAAACGCATTATTCATTGAAAATCAAAAGATTAACCTTTCAAAAAAATATAAAAAAGTAAGTTTTTCGCTTCTACTTTTTAAGCCTTTTAATCTACTTTGAAAGGTAAAAAACAGCAAATCCTCATAAGATGGGACAAGAAAAAACAGCAAAATCTTATTCCATCAATTACCATTTATCCTCCATTACATATAAATATGTATATTCACAATTTTGTGAATACATTGAAAGACATTGTCTTTGCATCAAAAAATAATTGCATGCAAGTAATCTTTAAGCAAGCCTATTTAATGGAATTATATAAAACTGGCAAAGCACAAGATAAGAAACATCGTTATCAACAAGACATTATTAGGAAATATATGAAAGTAATCGACTTGATGATTGTCTCTGACAACGTGCTTAGTCTCACGAAATATGGTGCGCTTCATGATGAATATCTGCATGGGAATAAAGAAGGACTATCTTCTGTTCGAGTGAACAATAAATAAAGAATAGAATTTGAGGAAGCAACAGAAGATGGCGAGACAATAGCTTCTATCTGCAATATTACAGACTTATCGAATCATTATAAATAAGCAAATATGGAAAAAAATAAATGGATGGCTAATAAGATAGCGCCTCTACACCCCACCCATCCGGGAGAAATCATAAAGGACGAGATTATATTTCGTGGTATTTCTCAACGCCAACTGGCTATAGAAATCGGTATTTCTTATACACAACTCAATGAACTTTTGAATGGCAAACGCCCTATCAATACACAAACCGCCTTGCTTATAGCCAAGGCTTTGGACATTGATGCCGAGCCATTACTCAGATTACAGACAAGATATGACATCGTAATGTCTCAGCGCAACCATTTATTTATGGCACGTATGGCTAAAATTCGTAAGATTGCTGCCATTCTTTAAGCCCACAATTAACCATAAAAGAGCTTTCATCAGCGCTCAAATGGGCTTTCATCAGCCACTCCCTTATGGTCATAAAGATGGCAAACGGCCTCATCAAAAGCCTTTTCTCCAATGGCAGAAAAGCGTCGCATCTTGAGCCGATAGTTATAAACCGTTTGCGAAGAGAGGTGCAAAAAGGCAGCAATCCTCACGCTGTCGGTCACACCTAAAACCATTAGTGCATACACTCTGAGTGCCGTTGTGAGATTTTCCCGCTGTTCGTCAAACCTATTTTCAACCTTAATGAGCCTGTTGATGCGCCGAATGTAATCGGGATACATGCGCAAAAAAGCATGGTCAAAATGCGTATAGAACTGTTTAAGCTGCTCTTCGATGTATTCATGCGAGTCGAACATGCGCATCACCTTATTGATTTGATGAACCTTCAGCAGATTAACCACTTCCTTTTGTATATTTTTTTCTATCGAAATATAGGTCGAAATGAGTCGGTAAACATTCAAAAAATCTTGCCGATAAACATGCGCACGATTGCTGATTCGGTTGTTCACCGCTTGCAGTTGCTGACAGAAACGTTGTTGTTCTTCCGTCAATTCCGACTGTTTCTGATAGGATATTTTCAGTTTCTCAATCACTTTTTTGAGCTTTTTGCCCCGCAATGCAATGATGAAACTCTCTATCAGGCTCACAATCAGCGCAACAAAGAAAAGAATAGACACCACAATCAAGATGGTGATTTGCTGCTGACGCTGTTCCTCCAAACGCTTGTTGATGGTGCTTTGAATTTCTACTATCTTCAATGCCCGCTGCATATCGTGATAGCGAATGGCATTGTCGGCACACACTTGCATGTAGGAATAGGCGCGATGGAGATTGCATTCGATGAGCGGAGTCTGCAATAAATAGAGCAAAGACATCATTTCTGTGTTGGCCATCTGCACATCGTTGATGGCCGAGAGCAACAAGTTTTGATAGCCTTTCTCACGGTTTCCCCGCTGCATATACTGCACAGCCAGCGCAAAATAGAGCTTGGCTGCAAGGAACGAAGGCTGCGAAACACGCTTCAAGATGGCCTCTAATTGCGGCTCATAATGTTGCGACAGACAGATGGTTTGATAGTAATAATAGTCGGCTGAATGCGGAATTAAATAGCTGGAATAGGCTTTCCAAGCCGCTTTCGCATCGGGATTGGGGCGATATTTGATGCTGTTGTTTCCCGACAAACGCATATAGAAGTCAAGCAATATGTTGGCATACAGCTCGCACATATCAGGCGGAAATTGCGCAATATCGCCTATCTGGCCCATGAGTTCATAGGCTTTTCCCATGGCTCCCTGCCGCGTATAAGCCTGCAAAAGCGTTAGTTGTGCCGACAAAAACAATTTTCTCTCCTGCACATTGCGTGCTGTTTCCACCGCCTTCTGCGCATAGGCAATGGCCGAATCGCCGTTGAAATGCAGGTATTCGGTGGCAATCTGTTCATATTTAAGGGTCAATGCGCCCGATGTTGAAGCCTCATGAACCCCTCGTTTCAGGTCGTTTATCACCACCTGTTTTTTGTTAAGAATCGCCTTTCGCTGCTTTAAAACGCCGTCAAGACTGTCTAAAAGATGCAGGGTTTGTGGGCTATTTTTAGCAGATAGCCCCGTTGTTCCGAATAGCAGCAAGACTATCCATACCCGTTTCAGGCACAGTTTTAATCCCCATCGGTTATTAGCACTTGTACAAATGCCGTTTGACGGCGGGGCAGATGAGCTGTTGTCTTGTCGAAGGCATAGCGGGTTACGTCGAGAGAAGACGATAGACAAGATGCCGACAAGCAAATGAAAGATAGATGGAAAACAATGGTTGCCATCTAAAAGCATCAATAAACGGTCTGCTGACCGATGGGGATTTAACTTCAGCATAGGCCTTTGCAGTCTACTTGCAAATTTACATAAAAAGGTTGAAAATAACCTTTTTCCCTTTCATTTTCTACAAATATGTGCCGTTTCTCTTACATAAATGAAAAGTTTCTTACCATTTCGGCATCCTTGAGACCTGTTTATTCATTTGCCATAACGACTCATCAACATCCCAATCCGTTATAGGCTCATTATCAAACCGTTATAAATAGTTATACCATAGCGTGTAAATCGTCAAGCAATTTGATAGAGATTGCCATGCAATAGCGTATAAATTACCGCGCAATATGGCGCATATTACCCCATAAAACGATAGCTTTTGCGGGGGAAAAAGATTTCTTTTAAAAACGAAAGGATAAACAATGAAAAGGTTATGAGGAATTTGTTTTACAAAAAAAGCATAGCGATGGCGAACCACAGCTATGCTTTTTCAGTCTAAAAACATTCAGATGTACCGGTAAATACCCCCTCAATGGCTATTCAGCCTTTTCATATTGCTTGCGAATACGCTTGATTTTGGTGAGCAAATTGCTGTAATGCAAAGCATTGATGTCGCCGCCTTGGAGTGCCTTTTGCTGCTGCATGCAATAGCTCTCCACCTTATTTAAATGTTGTAAAGCATAGAGAATGACATCGGCTTGCACAGCTTTTGCCTTCTCACCCTTCGCTACATTATCCACATTGATGAGCGTTCCCAACAGCGAAACATACTGATTCTCAACGCTACGACGGAAATTACTGTCGTGCTTATCGGCTGCATTGATGGGCTTCCACACGGCAGAAAACACATCATTCAGATAGGCTTCGGTGGGATAAGGCTGCGAGGCTTTCAAACTGTTGCTAATGTTATTGTTAATCGTTGTGGGCGCTAATAAGAACGACAAAAAGCCATTTGCACGATTTACCTCGGGCTCATCCATGTCAATATTCAACTTCTGTGTGACGGATTGTGGATACAACCAAGTGGGCAACTGGAACACATGCCGACCCAACCACGCCACAGCTTCTTTCTGAAGTGCTGCCGGAACGATGTCGTTTTGCCGCTCAGAGGGCCAGTTATCGCTGTATTCGCCGTTGATATAGCGTTGCACATGTCCCGTGTAGCGTTGGAACTGTCCCAACACTGCCCGATAAATCATGCTCAAATCATCGGTTTGTCCATCGGGTTGTGCCGTCCATTTTTCAATGTTTTGCATCACCCTTTTGAGATTCTTAATGCCATATTCGTTGGCCACCATGTTGTTATCGCCCAAATCTTCGGTCTGCGAACGCGGGTCAAGTCCACGCCCTTCGTCACCTTTGTAGCGCAAACGGTGGTTGGCTGTGAGCGCCTTTGTCACCTCACTGCGCAGGGCTTGCTTCTCGGTGAACTCATCTTTAAACTCCGGACGATACTGATAACCCCATTTAATGGCCCACATATCATAGTCGTTGATGCGCGGAAAAAGTCCCTTTTCGCTGATATGATCTTCGGGTTGTGCCACATAATTGAAGCGCGCATAGTCCATGATGCTGGCCGTATGACCGTGTTTCTCCACCCAAGCCTTGTCGCGTAGCTTCTCAACGGGCGTGGAATGACTGGCCACCATGTTGTGACGTAGCCCCAGAGTGTGCCCCACTTCATGACTCGAAACAAAGCGAATCAGCTCGCCCATGAGCCGCTTATCAAACTTCATTTGCTGTGCACCTTTGTCCAAAGGGCCACACTGTGTCATATACCATTTGGTCAAAAGGTTCATCACATTGTGGTACCAGCAGATGTGACTCTCCATAATTTCGCCGCTTCTTGGGTCAACAATGCGCGGACCGTATGCGTTTTCTTGCTCTGAAGGCAAATAACGCAGGAACGAATAGCGCGCATCGTCGGGACTGATGTTACTGCCTTCGGGCACCTCTTTGCCTACAATGGCATTCTTAAATCCTGCGGCTTCAAATGCTTTGTTCCAGTCATTGATGCCCTGAATGAGATAAGGCACCCACTCTTTTGGCGTGGCAGGGTCGATATAGTAAACAATTTGCTGCTCGGGTTCGACGAGTTTTCCGCTCGCATAAGCTTTTTTATCCTTCGGAACCAAGCGATAACGCGAAACGATGGCATCGTGCTTGCTGGTCTCTCTGTCGCTGAATGTCACCAAACGCTTGTTGAAATAACCCACACGTTCGTCGGCTAAACGCGGCTGCATGGGTGTTTCTGGCAGCTCAACAATGCTGGTGTTGAGGCTCAACGTAAGGAAACCTTTCTGCGAAGCCAACGTCCTTTCGGGATTACTTGAATAGGTTCGCAGGGTCGACACCTCGATATTGATGGGGAAAGTCTTGATGGTGTCGATAAAAGTGCGGTCGTCTTGCAAGCCACCCACCTTGAGTTGAGTGCGCGCTTGCTGCGAAAAAGCCGAAATGGTGTTGTCACTTTTGAAGAGCTTTGTCACGTTAACGAGCATCGTTTTCGTTTGCTTGTCGGTGCCAATGATATCAAATTTAAACACAATGGGGTCGATAGTCGACTTCTTGATCAATGCCGATATATTGTCTTTTGCATCGGCTTTCTGGGTATGTGCCCACGAACGCACCAACAATGTCTTGTCATCATAGCGCTCAAAATAAAGTGTATTGCTGTTTACTTCCTCACCACTCAGCTGAGGAAAACCTTCAGGAACCGACACAAAACGCGTCACAGCAAGGAACAAACGCGATAATGCTGCCTCTGGAATTTCAAAATACCAGTCCTTTTCTATGTGGCGAACGTTGAATAATCCCTGCTGAAAAGAGCCGCCTTTCTTCAGAAGTTTCTCATATTCGTCTTCTTTTTTCTCGGCCTTCTTGGCATCTTTTGCGTCGGGTTTCAACTTCGTTGAATCGGCATTTTGTTTCACTTCTGTCGAATCTTTCACGTGCTTCACCGGAAAAAGCGGTGTTGCGAATGTCACGGTTGCCGGCAAAACCAGCAACGATAGTGTGGCAATGATTTGCTTCATAGGTTATGAATATATTTAAAATTATAAGTACATTTCAAACAAAAGATTTACGCATTTTTCCCCGTTAATATCTTCTTGATTTCATTGAGCTTATTCAATGCCTCGACAGGGGTGAGGTTATTCACATCAAGCTCTAATATTTCATCACGTATTTGCGTCAAGATAGGATCGTCTAATTGAAAGAAACTCAGCTCCATTCCTTCGCGATGTGCTGCTATTTTGGCCGTATTTGGCTTGGCAGCAGCACCCACTTCGGCATTATCTTGCTCCAATTCTTTCAACACAGTGTTGGCACGTTTCACAATAGAACGGGGCATTCCGGCAATCTCTGCCACATGAATTCCAAAGCTATGTTCACTGCCTCCACGTTGCAGTTTGCGCAAGAATATCACCTTTCCATCCACATTTTTCACACTCACATTATAGTTTTTAATGCGCGAAAAATGCTTCTCCATCTCATTCAGTTCATGATAATGCGTGGCAAAAAGCGTGCGGGCACGTGCCTTTGGCTGCTCATGAAGATACTCAACAATGGCCCATGCGATGCTAATTCCATCGTAAGTGCTCGTGCCTCTGCCCAATTCATCGAAGAGAACCAAACTCCTTGGCGACACATTATTCAATATATTGGCCGCCTCAGTCATCTCAACCATGAACGTAGATTCGCCTAATGACAGGTTATCACTGGCGCCAACGCGCGTAAATATCTTGTCAACAAGACCTATTTCTGCATGCTCTGCCGGCACAAAACAGCCCACTTGCGCCATCAAAACAATGAGTGCTGTTTGCCTGAGCAACGCCGATTTACCGGCCATATTGGGCCCCGTTATCATCATGATTTGTTGCTTATCGCTGTCCAATGTCACATCGTTGGGCACATAAACCTCACCCAATGGCAACTGTGTTTCTATCACAGGATGGCGTCCTTGCACAATCTTTAATACATTATCGTCATGGATAATGGGGCGAATATAATGGTTTTCACGCGCTATTTTGGCAAAACCCAACAGCACATCTAATTGCGCTAAGAGGTTAGCATCGGCCTGAATACGCGGTATATCATCTTGAACGGCCAGGATAAGTTCGTTAAAGAGCTTGGCCTCCAACGCTAAAATCTTCTCTTCTGCCCCCAGAATTTTCTCTTCATATTCCTTCAATTCAGGGGTGATATAGCGTTCAGCTTGCGCCAATGTCTGCTTTCTGATCCACGTTTCGGGCACATTTTTCTTGAATGTGTTACGCACTTCCAAATAGTAACCAAACACATTATTGAAACCAATCTTCAGGCTATTGATGCCCGTTTGCTCGGCTTCTTTCGCCTGCAATTTCAACAAATAGTCTTTGCTATTGCGACTGATGGCACGCAAATCATCCAACTCTGCGTTAAAACCATCGGCTATAACATCGCCCTTATTCACCAACTGTGGCGGATCGTTCTGTATTTCTTTCTCAATTCTATCATGCACATGCTCACACAGATGCAACTGTTTTCCCATGCGCTGAATCAGCGCATGGTCGGCCGAAAGACACGCTTCTTGAATGGGTTTCAACGCCGATAGCGCCCATTTCAATTGCACCATTTCGCGCGGAGTGACCCTCCCTACAGCGATTTTTGATGCAATTCGCTCCAAGTCTCCCATGCGATGGAGCTGCTCATCAACGGTAGATTGAAAATTAAGATCCTTGAAAAAATAATCCACCATATCCAATCTTTCGTCGATAGGCACCACCTCTTTCAACGGAAACACCAACCAACGACGCAACATGCGCCCGCCCATTGGTGTCACAGTGCGGTCGATAACTGAGAGCAATGAGCGCCCTTCTTCCTGCATCGGCGCCAATAATTCCAACGAACGAATAGTAAATCGGTCCATCCGCACATATTTATCGGCCTCTAAACGCGCCAGCGATGTGATGTGATTAATATGCGTATGCTCTGTTATTTCTAAGTATTGCAGAATAGCACCACTGGCAATAATACCCTCTTTTAAGTGCTCAACGCCAAAGCCTTTCAGCGACTTTGTGCCGAAATGTTTCAGGAGTTTCTGTCGCGAATTCTGCTCCGTGAACACCCAATCCTCCATCTCAAACACACAGAGTTTGGTGCCAAAATAACGCTGAAAGTCGGCTCTTCGCTCACGGTTATAGAGCACTTCCTTCGGCGAAAAATTAGCCAACAGCTTCTCAACATAGTCATACGACCCCTCACCCGTGAGGAATTCGCCCGTCGAAATATCCAAGAAACTCACGCCACAAGCTGCCTTTCCAAACTGAACCGCTGCCAAAAAGTTGTTTTCTTTATTGTTCAGAATGTTGTCGCTGATGGCAATTCCTGGTGTCACCAATTCGGTAATACCGCGCTTCACCATCTTGTCGGTTTGCGAAAGTCCTTTCTTTCCTTTAATTTCCTCACGCTTTTTCTTGGGGTCTTCCAACTGATCGCAGATGGCAACCCGCTTACCTGCCCGAATCAATTTCGGCAGATAGGTGTCTAAAGCATGATGGGGAAAGCCCGCCATCTCGATAGAATTTTCGGCACTGTTGTTGCGTTTGGTGAGCGTGATGCCCAAAATGCCCGCAGCAACCACGGCATCTTCGCCGTATGTCTCATAGAAATCGCCACAACGAAACAACATGAGGGCATCGGGATGTTTTGCCTTCATTGAGAAAAATTGCTTCATCATGGGCGTAAGCCCTTTATCTTGTATTGCCATATTGATGTGCTATTGTTTTAAAAAGTGTGCGATATTGCCCTGAAAAATGCACCATATTGCTGTGCAAAGTAGACCATATTGTTGACTAAAATGGCCCACTTTTCTATACGAATACTAACTCCTTGTGGGACAAACTCTTTCAAGAAGCCACAAACATAATCAGCACCTGGGCGATGATGACCCGCAAAAACATGCCCAAAGGATAAACTGAAGCATAGCTAATGCTGGGCGAATCGCCTTGAATCGTGTCGTTGGCATAGCCCAAAGCCATGGGGTTGGCCATGCTTCCGCAAAGAATACCACAGAGTGTTCCGAAGTCAAACTTGCGCAAACGCAGAGCTATCAACCCCACAACGAGCAGTGGAACGACTGTAACCAAGAAGCCTACGCCCACCCATATCAAACCTTGTGGTTGCACAACCGTGCTGAAAAAATGCTTACCGGCATCCAAACCCAAGCACGCTAAATACAGACTTAGTCCCAATTTGCGCAGCATGAGTGAAGCCGAAACCGTGGTATAGGAATTGAGTTTGAGCTTAGGTCCGAGTGCACCTACGATAATTCCCATAATAATAGGCCCACCGGCAATGCCCAATCGCACAGAACTTTCCATGCCGGGTAATTGAATTGGAATGATTCCTATAGCCAAACCCACGATAATTCCGATAAAGATGCTGCCGATATTGGGTTCATTCAACACGCGAATAGAGTTGCCAAAATAAGTCTCTACGTGGTTAATATCCTCATGTTGTCCCACCACAGTGATGCGATCTCCATACTGAAGTCTGAGGTCACGCGTTGCTAAAAGTTTCAAATCTCCGCGGATAACGCGCGACACATTCACATTATAAGAGTTGCGAAGATGCAGATCTCCGAGACGCTTTCCATTGAGTTCACCCCGCGTAAGCACTAAAATTCGGCTCTCTAACTGTGTGTCAATGTGGTTCCAATCAATAGCATCTTTATTCCAATCTTTATTCACCCGCCTGCCGAAAAGCATTTCCATTGCAGGCTCATCCTCACGATTGGTCACCACTAAAAGGCTGTCATAGGGCTCTAAAACGGTGTCGCCTGTGGGCAAAATCACCTGACTATTGCGCCAAATGCGAGAGATAATGAACTTTAAATGCGTCATGTGTGAGATGTCAGCAATACGCTTATGCCCCACAGCGGGGTTCACTACTTCAAACTGTGCAATATAAGTGTGGTCGTGATTGTCGTTGCTTTGGGGTGTTAAATGCTCGGGCTTTACACAGCATTTGCGCAAAATAACCATCGCAATAATCACACCCAATACACCCAAAGGATAGGTAACTGCGGTGGCAAGTGCCACGGTTCCACTGGGCAATCCCACATGTTCTAAGGCCTGAGTTGCGGCACCTAAGGCAGGAGTATTGGTGGTTGCACCACACAAAATGCCCACCATATTGGGCAAGTTAATGCCGGTTAACGGAATAAGCAACAAGGAAAAGAGCGTTCCTGCAATAATAATAATGAGGCTCCAAGCGTTTTGTTGCATCCCTTCATGCCGTAAAGATCCAAAGAAGTTGGGACCAACATGCAACCCTAAACAATAGACAAACATCGACAATCCAAAGGTTTCTACATAATCAAGCACCACTGAATCGACGCTAAACCCCATGTGACCCGCCAGAATTCCAACGAAGAATACGAAGGAAATACCCAACGAAATGCCCATGATTTTGATTTTTCCAAAAGCCAAACCACCGGCAATGATAAGCGAAACAACCACTATGGTTTGAATGGAAGAGTGTATATTGAAAAGGTTGTTTAACCAGTCCATAACGCTAAAGTATGCTTAAATATTGTTCAAGAGGAATACCTCGCTTCTTATCTTCATTGTTTTTATTGGCTTCTATGAGCCGATAAACGCCCGACATAGCCTTAGCTGTGGCCAACTTCAGGGGCATATCGTTGAGTAAATGACTGATGAGAATGGCCGAAAAGATGTCGCCTGTGCCCGGAAAATGCACGGGAACTTCTTCATAACTCAACATAAAATGCTCGTCATGTGCAGCATCATAGCCCACAACAGCAGGCGTTTCATTCACTTTTATACTTGTGATAACAGCCGATTTTGAACCCATCTCACGCAATTTATCCACCAGTTCATAGGCTGTTTTCAAGTCAACTCCACCTGCATTATACGGGTGATTGGTGAGATAACAGGCCTCGGTATAGTTGGGATAGCATAGATGTGCCACTGCAATGAGTTTGCGCATGTGGTTGATAGTGGCAGGACTGATGCCATTATAGAGCTTTCCTTCATCGCCCATAATAGGGTCAACATAAATCGTTGTGCCCTGCATGGCCTGTAATTGGCAATAGTTTGAGATGAGTAAAGCTTGCTCTTCGCTCACAATAAAGCCGGTAGCAATGGCATCAAAATGAAAGCCTAAAGCCTTCCAAACGGGGAAAACTCCTTTGATATATGCCGTGGTATCCAAGATATTGAATTGCCCATAGTCGAGCGTATTGGATACTAATGCTGTGGGAAGATTATAAGTTGGATGACCAAAATACGACAGAATGGGAAGCATTGCCGCAGTAGCTACCTTGCCATAACCTGCCATGTCGTTAATCAAAAGAATTTGCTTCTTGCTCATTACCTTGCTCTTTGAATAGGCAAAGGTACTAAAAAGTTAAGATAACCAACGGACAATGTACAATTTATTATGTATCTTTAGGGGTTTAATGCCAAAATATCATTTCATGATTTGCGAAAACAAAAAATGTAATATTAGTTTTCTTATTACGTTTTTTTTTATACCTTTGCAAACATACCTATCGTAAGATGCAAATGTTTTTACGCGAATGATACTGCATTTGTAAAGCGATTGATGAACGGAATGGCAGACAGTAACGATGAATAAAATATGTTGTATCGGGCATATTACCCGAGATCGGATCATCACTCCACAACAAACCATCGACATGGCAGGTGGAACTTCTTTCTATATGGCGCATGGTATGCACCATCTTTCACCCGACTTTCCCTTTCAATTGGTTACAAAAATAGGGCAAGAGTCGCAGGAAGAAGTCGACCGTTTGCGCCAAATGAATATCAATGTGCTCAGCTATTCGAGTCGGCATAGCGTATTTTTTGAGAACTGTTATGGCCTTGATTCCGACAAACGTACACAGCGTGTATTGGCCAAAGCCGACCCTTTTACGATAGAAGAGATGAAACCTTTGCAAGCCGAAGTGTTCCATTTAGGTTCGCTTTTAGCAGATGATTTCTCACCGGAAATCGTGAAATATCTCTCGCAGAAAGGACGCATCTCGATTGATGTGCAAGGCTATTTGCGCGAAGTGCGCGGCGAAAAGGTGTATGCTGTGGACTGGAAAGACATGGATGCCGTGCTTCCTTATGTTGATATGATGAAGCTTAACGAGCACGAAATGCATGCCATTATGCAACTAAACAATCCGAAAACCGTAGCCGAGAAGTTGGCTTCTTATGGCATTCGCGAAGTCATCATCACCTTAGGCAGCTATGGTAGCCTCATTTATGCCGACAAAACATACTACGAAATCCCAGCTTATCCCCCGCAAAAGATTGTCGATGCCACCGGATGTGGCGACACTTATTCCACCGGTTACCTCTACATGCGCAGCCAAGGTGCTTCCTTTCAAGAGGCAGGTCGGTTTGCTTCGGCCATGTGTACCTTGAAATTAGAACATAATGGACCCTTTGAAGGGAGCTTAAAAGACATTGAAACACTTATAAAAAATACGGACAGATTATCACAACCTGTCCGCATTCGGTTCTAAAAAATAATCTTTTAACAGAAAAAACTTACCAGAATTGATTTATTTTTGTACTAATTTCTCCGTAAACTGCTTAGGCAAAGTGGGCGTAGCACCATTTTGTGTGCACACATAAGCGCTCACTTCGACAGCAAACTCATGGGCCTTTTCGATGGTTTCACCTGAAAGAATGGCGGCAGTAAAGGCTGCTGTAAAGCTATCTCCCGCACCAACTGTGTCGACAACATCAACTGTTGGTGTCTCAACGAATGATTTAGCAGCCGGCGCAAACACGTAACTTCCATTCACACCACAGGTTAAAATCAACATTTTCAGGTTGTATTTGCCCAAGATAAGCCAACACTTATCCTCTATATCCAAGCCGGGATACCCAAAAAGACGACCGATAGTAATGAGCTCTTCATCGTTAATCTTCAGAACATCACATGCTTGTAACGACTCTTTGATAATTTCTTTAGTGTAAAAAGTCTGCCGAAGATTGATATCAAAAATCTTCAAACACTCTTTACTTGTCGTCGAAAGAAACTGCTGAATGGTGGCTCTCGACACGTCATTGCGTTGTGCCAATGTGCCGAAACACACTGCACAAGCCCGTTTTGCAGCTGCTTCTATCTCGGGTGTAAAGGGAATATTATCCCAAGCCACATTCTCCTTAATATTGTAAGTGGGCACACCTTCGCCATCAAGTTCCACCTGTACGGTGCCCGTTGGATAGGGAACAATGGGCATTTCATATTTCAATTCTGCGGCATCGAGTTCTTTTCGCGTCTGATCGCCCAACACATCATTACCCAATGCACTGATGGCCATCGCGTCAAAACCAAACTGATGGGTGTGAAAAGCAAAGTTAGAAGGTGCTCCTCCCAGCTTAGCTCCTTCGGGAAGTATATCCCAAAGCGCCTCACCAATGCCTACAATTAATCTCTTTTCCATAGACTTTGTACTTTTTTAAAGTTTGTATTTGTTTTTATTCTACTTTCTTTTTCTATTTAAAATACGTCTATTCATGCAGCAAACCCACTCAAAAAGAGGCAACAATCCCTACTTTGTTACATGCGTTTCAATAGGTTTCAGAAGAACAGCAACTCACATTTTTCCACCCTATTCTTTTCTCTGCGGAATGAAAAATGCAGCATCGCCGCTTCATACATTTTGTTTTGCTTTTCAAGAATGTGCTGAATGACTTGCACAAAGATAATAGAAAAAATCTAAGAATGTACTTATTAGGACCCAACATTTTTAAGATTTCACAAAATTTTATGGATGAGAGCTCCTAAATCTACCAGTCAATGTGCGTATGAAGCATTTACTCGAATGTATAAAATGCCATTATTCTCAAACACAAGCGAGGCGGAAAAATAGGATATAGATGGCGTATTTTCTTCCATAGAAAAGCATAAATGAAGAAAATATTGTAAAAAAATTTGATTAAAAAGTAAGTCCTTCAAAAACAAAGAAATAGCCATTAAAATCTCAAACATAACCCTTTATAACCGCTTTTCATTTACTTTCGGGATTGATTTCTATGAGATGGCGTGACAAAGTGGGCCACTTTACAAACAAAACACAGCGACTTTATGCCTTATTTTACAAGTAAAATAAACGATTATCGTGTCTAAAATATCGTTTTTTTTACACTTTTTATGCGAAAAATATGCCTTCGAAAATATAACGATTTGATAATGAAAGCATTAGTAAAACGCATCATACGTAGCGCATTTCCGCTCACTTGCTTTTTCTTTTCAAATACAAGAACCTGGCGAAGGCATTTGTAAAATAAAACGATGTACTATAAAATGTTGTTTTCAACGCCACTTCTTTTTATTTTTCTCTATATTTTAAAAAAGAAAAAAGATAAGAATAAAAAGAATAATTGTGGATATGTGGATAAAAAGAGGGTACTTATTTTATGCTTTGCGTATCCACCTTTCCAAGGTTTTTATCCACTCTCTTTTTGATATCTTCAACTTGATTTTAAATGAGATAGTAGTTTTTTCCACAAATTTTTGAAAGATGGGAAAGGCAAATGTGTGCATAAAAATGGAGAAAACAGCAGTGTGGATTTTGAAAGTATAAACGAAGTATTGAGGTGTGGAAATCCACTTTTTATGTTAACGGATAGGTAGGTTGTGGATTGTGTGTTGCTTTTAGCACATGTTATCATGGCCTTTTCCACAGGTTTATCCACACATATTGTGCATAAATATTGGTGGGTTAAGAAAAAAGAATTACTTTTGTGAGGAACCAATCAATAGAAAATCGTATGTCATTTACCAAACATTGCAATGAAATTTTTAATCGTGCGATTCATGATTATCATGTAAACGACGATATTGATGCACCGATTCAGAACCCGTTTGAGGAAGGAAGCATCGAAAACCGATTGTATTTGAAATGCTGGATTGACACGGTGCAGTGGCATTTTGAAGACATTATCCGTGATCCTCACATCGACCCTGTTGCAGCATTGGCATTGAAACGCAGGATAGATAAAAGCAATCAGGAGCGCACTGACTTGGTGGAACAGATTGATTCTTACTTTAGAACGCGCTATAAAGCGGTGCATGTGCTGGACAATGCGCGATTGAACACCGAAAGTCCTGCGTGGGCTATTGACCGATTAAGCATTTTAGCGTTGAAAATTTATCACATGAAAGAGGAGACTTTGCGAAAGGATGCTACCCCGGAACATGTTGCAAAATGCGAAGCTAAATTGCAAATTCTGCTCGAACAGCAAAAGGATTTGAGTTTGGCGATTGATCAGTTACTGGCAGATATTGCTGCAGGAAAAATCTATATGAAGGTGTATCGGCAGATGAAAATGTATAATGATGCCGACACCAACCCTGTGCTTTATAAGAAATAGTGTTGTAACAGCATTGTAAACCATCAACCATCATGTTTTAATTTTTTCTTTCCATGGAACATCTTTTAATCATACGGTTCTCGGCAATGGGCGATGTTGCAATGACAGTGCCTATTATTTCGGCCTTGGCAAGGCAGTATCCCAAGCTGCATATCACGGTGTTGAGTAGGCCTTTTGCAGGTGCTTTCTTCAAAGGTTTAGCGCCTAACGTGAGTTTTATGGGTGCCGATTTGAAGCATGAGTATAAGGGTTTGTTGGGATTGCGCAAGCTTTCGAAACGTCTTCAAGCCAAACAATTCTCGGGAGTGGCTGATTTTCATGATGTACTTCGGTCTAAATTGTTACGCTATCGCTTTTGGTTAAGTGGTGTTCCCGTTGCTTCTATCAACAAACATCGGCATGAACGGCAGCAGCTTACCGCACGTGAAGAGAAGGTTTTAAAGCCGCTTCCTACGTCGTTTGATAACTATGCTGAGGTGTTAAAGCAGTTGGGTTATCCTATAAAATATGATTTTATGTCGCTGTTTCCGTCTGAAGGTGGCGACTTTTCAGTGCTACTTTCGCGCATCGAAGCAAAGGAAGAGGGCGAGAAGTGGATTGGTATTGCTCCTTTTGCAGCACACAAAGGAAAGATGTATCCCTGGGAAAAGATGCAGCATGTGATAGAGAAATTGATAGCAGATGATGCACATGTGCGGATATTCTTGTTTGGTGGGGGTGAAGATGAGTTGCGAAAATTAGATGAATTTGCAGCGCGTGTTCCTGAAGTTACGAATGCTTCACGCTTGTTAAACGAGCTGAAGGAAGAGCTTATCCTGATGAGTCATTTAGATGTTATGGTGAGTATGGATAGCGGTAACATGCACTTTGCTTCGTTAGTGGGTACGCCTGTGGTGAGCATTTGGGGTGCAACCCATCCTTATGCAGGCTTTATGGGGTGGCATCAGCGCATGGAAAATGCGGTTCAAATGGATTTATCGTGTCGTCCTTGCAGCATTTTTGGAAACAAACCATGCTTTCGTGGCGATTATGTGTGTATGAATTTGTTGGATGAAGCGGCAATCATTGCACGTGTAAAGGCAGTGATAGAAGAAAGAAAGGCGCATGAAAAAAGCCGTTAACCATCGCAGAACGACGCTTAACGGCTGTTAGAATGTTGTCCCAGGCGGACTCGAACCACCGCTGACAGAACCAAAAACTGTAGTGCTACCATTACACCATAGGACAAGCAATGAAAAGCTTTGCAAAGGTAACGCTTTTTTATGCGCTTACCAAATATTTGTAAATGTTTCTATAAACGTGGTTTTCTCTCTTAGCGTGGCGTGTAAACTGCACGAATAGTGATGCTGGCTTTCTTTTCTTTGTCGGTGGTATTGAAGGTTCCTCCCCAGCTATAATCTTCACTACTGTCAAGACCTACGATTTGAAAAACGCCCATAGACGACGATTGTAACGCGCCAACTTTGGCATTACATCCCTCTGCTATGGTCTCAGCTCGCTTGTAAGCGTCGAGACTTGCGTTGTGGAGTAATTCCATTTTGAGGTCGTTTAAACGGGTATAGTAGTAGAGCGGATCGTTGCTACTGAAGTTAATTCCGCGGCTATAAAGTGCAGAAATCTTTTGATAAACGCGCTCTACGGTGTTTAAATCGTGCGAACTAACGGCTATGTTCTGCGTAACGCGGTAGCCATTATCAACTTCTATATAGCGTTCTGACTGCGAATCATAGAAACTTTTGGTCAGTTTTTCGATGCTAACGCTATTGGTAGTGATGGCCGAATAGGGGATGTTATTGGCGCTGAGATATTGTTTGATGGCGCGACTTGAGTGATTAAACTCTTGATAAGCTTCGCCTCGGCTACTCGCTTCGCCGTTAACTGTGATGTTCCAAACGATAAGATCGCTCGTAATTTGCTTTTCGGCCATGCCCGTAACCTGTATTTTATTTGTGCCTTTTCTGAAGTATTGGAGACCATTGCTCAGTTGATGACAGCACATAATAGCGGCAATACCTGCTACAATTACAATACAAACTTTGATGATTTCTTTTTGATCGATTTTCATTTTTGATATGAATGAGGGGTTATACGATGGATTATATGGAACAAAACTAAAGAAAATTAAAGAATAATAGGATAAGATGGTTTGTATTTTTTATATTATTTAGTGCTCGTTTCACTTTATTATGGGAGATAAAGTGCTATGAAATGGGTAATCAATGATACGAAAAATGCCTTGAAAGCATTTCACTTTCAAGGCAAATCTCTAAATGAACGTTGTCCCAGGCGGACTCGAACCACCGCTGACAGAACCAAAAACTGTAGTGCTACCATTACACCATAGGACAAAACGATGAGTGAATTCAAGACGAATTCGGCTGCGAAGGTAATAGTTTTTTTAGCTACTACCAAATTTTTTTGCGATTACTTAACGCTTAATAGGTAATAATTTTTCTTGCCACGCTGCACCAATAAGTACTTACCATCGATGAGATCATCGGCAGAAATGATGCGGTCGAAGGCCTCAAGTTTCTCTTTATTCAAGCTCACGCCACCGCCTTTAACGAGCTTTCTCATTTCACTTTTGCTGGGAAAGATGTCCATTCCGTCTTGATTGAGGAGGTCAATAGCCGGCAATCCCAACTGGTTGCAGTCGATTTCATAATGGGGTACGTCTTTAAAGACATCGTTAAGGGTGGCTTCATCGAGCTGTTCGAGGCTCTCTTTTGTTGCTTTTCCGAAGAGAATGTTGCTGGCAGCAATGGCCATTTCAAGGTCTTCTTTGGAATGAACCATGGTGGTTACTTCCTCAGCTAAGCGCTTTTGCAGCACTCTTCTGCCGGGGTCTTGTGCATGTTCTGCTACCAAAGCATCGATCGTTTCTTTGTCAAGATCGGTGAATATCTTGATATAACGTTCGGCATCGCTATCACTAACGTTGAGCCAGAATTGGTAAAAGGCGTAGGGAGTGGTGCGGTTTCTGTCCAACCAAATATTGCCTTGCTCGGTCTTTCCAAACTTTTTACCATCTGCTTTGGTAATTAATGGGCAGGTAAGGCAATAGGCTTCGGTATCATTTCCTAAGGTTCTGCGGATCAATTCAGTACCCGTTGTCATGTTACCCCACTGGTCATTACCCCCTAATTGCAGCCTAACTCCGTAGTGTTGGTATTGATAAAGGAAGTCATATCCCTGTAAAAGTTGGTAGGTAAATTCAGTGAATGACAAGCCATCTCGTGCCTCTCCATTGAGTCGTTTCTGCACAGATTCTTTCGCCATCATGTAGTTAACGGTGATGTGTTTACCCACTTCTCGGGCGAAATCGAGGAAAGAAAAGTCCTTCATCCAGTCGTAATTATTGACCATTTCAGCCTTATTTGGCTCTTCACTATCAAAGGAAAGGAACTTCGATACCTGCTTCTTTATGGCCTCTTGGTTATGATAAAGCGTGGCAGAATCGAGCAAATTGCGCTCTTGATTCTTGCCGGATGGGTCGCCAATCATGCCCGTAGCGCCACCAATAAGCAAATAGGGTTTGTGACCACAACGCTGCAAATGGCGCAACATCATGATGCCACAAAGGTGGCCAATGTGTAGAGAATCGGCAGTAGGATCGGTGCCTAAATAAGCTGAAACCCTATTCTTTTGTAAGTATTCTTCTGTGCCTGGCATGATTTGTGCAAGCATTTCACGCCATTTTAACTCTTCAACAAAATTCTTTATCATAGTGCTTTATTTCTTTATGGTGTGGCAAATCGCCGATAGTCGATGCCACATGGGTTATGTTTCTGTTATCTATTTGCAGTGAAAATGGATTAAGGGACGGGGTCATAGCCGCTTCCTCCCCAAGGATTGCATCTGAGAATGCGCCATATAGCCAATGCCAATCCCTTGAAAGGACCATGTTTAAGCAGTGCTTGTCGGGCGTATTCAGAACACGAAGGCGTAAATCTACACGATGGAGGGGTGAGGGGTGAGATGCAATATTGATAGAAAAGGATGGGCAGAAGCAATATCTTTACCAGAATTCGCATGATGAAGTGGGCTATGATTCGGATTACTTTCATAGCTTTTCACTTATTCGTTGTAACAAATTTTTCACTTTTTCGGCCACCTCTTTCGTAGGATATAGTGCGGCATCAAGCCATACAAAGGCCATGAGGACGCTTTTATTTTCGGGTACTTGCGCCGTAAGTAGGTGACGATTGCAGCGATAAGCTTCTCTCATTTGCCGTTTCACTCGATTGCGTTTCACGGCCCTTTTGAAGCATTTTTTCGGCACACTCATCAGCACTTGCGCCTTTGGAATTTCATCATCACCCCCCTCTTGCGTTTCAAAACGATAGATTACACGGATGGGATAGGCCGACATCGCATGGCTTTCTCTGCCATTAAAGAGCCTATCCATGAGCTTTTTACTGCAAATGCGCTCTTGTTTTGGGAAACTGTTCGAGGGCTTTTCGACCATCGTCAATTCCTTTTCAGGAAGTTTTAGGGTTGATTTTCGAGATAATTTTTCAGTGCAGCAGTCATCGAAGGATGCTCTTTCGAGGGTGCAACCAAATCAATTCTCAAGCCTTGTGCTTCCACTTCTTTGGCTGTTGCAGGCCCAAATGCAGCAATTTTAATATCACCTTGCTTGAAATCGGGGAAGTTTTGTTTGAGTGCTTTTACGCCTGTTGGGCTGAAAAACACCACCATATCATAATCGAATTTCTTTTTTTCGGTTTCCGAAAAGTCGTTGCTTACAGTGCTATACATCACACATTCATCGTGTTTCAGCTTCTTTGCATCGAGCAAATTCTTAATATCATCGTTGTGAACACTGCTTTGTGGCACCAAATAGCGTTCTTGTTTATGCTTTTGCATCAAGGGAATCAAGCCCTCAATCTTTCCACTTGTGCCGAAGAAGACTTTGCGTTTGCGATATTGAACATATTTTTGAATGTATAAAGCAATCGTCTCTATCAGGCAAAAATATTTCATGTCCTCAGGAATTGTGATGCGCATTTCCTTCGCAAGTTTGAAGTAATTGTCGATAGCATGGCGCGAAGTGAAGACAACAGCCGTATAATTTAAGAGATTAATCTTTTGCTGTTTGAATTCTTTTGTAGTGATACCTTCAACCTTAAAGAATGGGCGAAACACCATTTCTATATTATGTTCTTTTGCGATGTCATAATAAGGTGATTTATCGCTTGCAGGCTTTGGCTGAGAAACCAGTATCTTTTTAATCATCGATGTCTTAAAAATTTATTTTCAAAAAACTACTTATCATCACCAAAAATCCCCATAATCCTATGAGAGGCATGGTTTCAAGGGCACAAAAGTACAAAATATTTTGCAGAAAATTACCATTCTGTTTGAAAAAGATGAGGTAGGTCTTGTAGAATGATAGCAATTTGCCTAATGCAATTATGGATAGTGTATAGGACATGGCATATTCTAATTGGAAATCAAAATAAGTGACCAATAGAATGGCAGGATAAATGAGAAGTCCTTCAACCGATGTGAGAACGAGATAGGATTTCAGCCATTGTTGATTTTTTTTCTTATCAAAAAAGGTTGCATTTACCAAGCTATAAAGTGGTATTTTCAGGATGAAATAGGCGAAGATGACTGCTGCAAAACCGCCAATTACTTGATATTGTTCAACGATAAACGTGTCGCTTACGGTTGCTTTTATATAGAGGAAATAGAGCAAAGCCAGTTGCAGACTCGTTTGAAGCATCAGGAAAAACTGCAAACGCAGTTCGCTTGCCGTCTCGGATATTTCGGTTGTTCCGGCACGTTGAATATGAAAAAAATTCTTTGTTTGCCGTGTAATAAAGTCTTTTGAGCGGGTGAATGCAATGGCTCCAAGCATAAAACAACCGATTAAAATGCTTGTCACGACGTTGTCACCCGCCAGCGTATAGGGTATAGGATCGCCTGCAAAGCCAATTCTTCCACCCGGTTGTTCGGGGTGAAAGAGGGGCGATTGCGAGAAAAACGACTCCTTATAGTATTTCGGGAGCGTCACATCGCGCCAGCTTTTCCCGGGCGATTGTCCGGGCAGATGCAGGGTATCGGGGCGGTTGCTCCAGGTGATTTCCGAAGGTTTAATCTGTGCCTGAATGGCAGAATCTTGCTGTTCGGGCGTGGCATCCTTCGGCAATTTGCTCAAAACCTGTGCAGGTGTCAACGGTTGTTGTGCCTTGATCACTTGCTGAAGGGCGTCAATGCCGGCTTCGTTTCGTGCAATGGAGTCCTCTATTTGCCTCATTTTGTGGTGCGAGAGGGTGGATAGTCGTGCCCATCCACCCTGCTCTTGTGTTGAATTATAGTTTAAATGCTTTCTTAATTTGGTCTACAAGGTCGAGCTTTTCCCAAGTAAACAATTCCACATCGAGCGTCTTTGTTTCGTGATAACGACTGGTGAAAGTTTTCTTTACCACTTTGTTTTCGCGCCCCATGTGGCCGTATGCTGCCGTCTCTACATACATCGGTTGGCGCAATTTCAGGTTGCGTTCGATGGCTTTTGGGGTAAGATTGAACATCGATTTAATCTTGTTGGCAATCTCACCATCCGTCAGATTGACGTGACTTCTGCCGTAGGTGTTGACATAAACACTCACAGGTTGCGCCTCGCCAATGGCATAAGCCAGTTGCAAAAGCATCTCATCGGCCACGCCAGCTGCTACCATATTCTTGGCAATGTGGCGTGCAGCGTAGGCCGCAGAGCGGTCGACTTTCGATGGATCTTTACCCGAAAAGGCACCACCACCATGTGCACCTTTGCCGCCATAGGTATCAACAATAATCTTTCTTCCTGTCAAACCCGTGTCGCCATGAGGCCCACCAATGACAAATTTTCCTGTCGGATTCACGTGATAGACGATGTCATCGTTGAAGAGTCGCAGCACCTTTTCGCTGAGTTTGGCCTTTGTTCGTGGAATGAGCGTGTTGATGACGTCGGCTTTTATCTGTGCCAACATCGCTTCATCATCCTTTGAAAATTCATCATGTTGGGTGCTAATCACGATGTCGGTGATGCGAACGGGTTCGTTGTTGTCGTTGTATTCAATCGTCACCTGGCTCTTACTGTCGGGGCGCAGATAAGTCATTTGTCGGCTTTCTTTGCGAATTTCAGCCAAGGTGCTCATCAAAACATGTGCCAATTCTAATGAAACAGGCATATAGTTGTCAGTCTCATTGGACGCATATCCGAACATCATTCCTTGGTCGCCGGCACCTTGTTGCTCGTCTTCTTCACGGCTAACACCACGGTTGATGTCGTCGCTTTGCTCGTGAATGGCGGTGAGAATGCCACACGAATTGCCATCAAACTGATATTCGGCCTTTGTATATCCAATCTTTTTGATGGTTTCTCGGGCTATTGTTTGCAGGTCGATGTACTCTTGTGAGCGCACTTCTCCCATGATAATTACTTGCCCGGTGGTGCAGAAAGTCTCTACCGCGCAATGAGCGTTTGCATCATAAGCCAGGAACTGGTCTAAGATAGCGTCTGAGATTTGGTCAGAAACTTTGTCGGGATGTCCTTCGGAAACCGACTCGGATGAAAATAAATAACTCATTTTTCCATTACTTTTTAAACGTGGAAAAACGCTTGTTAACCGTAAAATCTAAATGGGGATTTTGCAGTTTTAGCATTTTTTTATGTGGTTGCAAGCAGCCAAATTTTTCCACAATAGTTATACAATCTTATTATTATCGTTGCAAAGTTACGAACAAATTCCTACATGCCCAAATATTTAACTTTTGTTTCTTGGGCGACAGAACGATGAAAATTGGGGCGCAATGGCGATTTTTTAGTGCGTGGTTGAGCGGTTAGTTGCATTTTTATTTTGTAAAGATTGTATACCAGAAAGAGGGCTATCGAAAAAGATTGAAATAGAAAAGGGCATGCTAAAAAACAGTTGTTTTTAGGCATTTTGTGTGGGTTTGTTTCGTTATTTCTATTGTTTGATGGTGCAAAAGCTATTGTTTTGCGCGATAAAAGCTATTGTTTTTTGCGGCAAAAAGGATGGATTTTGAGGCTTTTTTGCACTAAAAATGTAGGCATATAAACTCATTTTGGCCTATTTTTGAGCAAAAGACTTCTGATAAAAGCGGGCATGGAGCTTAACAACTTGATTATAAGAGGTTTATTAAAAGTTTCTGTTTTTGGCGTAAATGCAATGAAAGGTTTTAAAGTTTTAAATGGAGAAGTTATGAAGAGGCGTTTGTAAAAGAATATCATAACGATAAAAATGAGATGCGAAAAAAGGCAAAATAAAAAGCGAAAGAAAGCTTGTTGTTTTTAAAATAAATGGTATCTTTGTTGCAAACCAACCTAAGCAAAGTGATGGATTACACGAGGTTAACAGCAGCAGAAGCTGCAGCATTGATTCAACACGATGACGCTTTGGCCTTATCGGGTTTCACTCCGAATGGTGTTCCTAAGGCTGTTTTTCGTGAGTTGTCGAAACGTTGCCAAGCCGAACATTGTGCAGGGCGTCCGTTTCAGGTAGGAATCATCACCGGAGCCTCTACTGGTCAGAGCGTAGAGGGCGATATGGCGCGCTGCAACGGCATCAAGTTTCGGACGCCTTTTTCCACCAACAAGGACTTTAGGGAGCACACCAATGCCGGCGAAATCGATTTTGAAGACATGCACTTAGGCCATGTTGCCGAGCGTTTGCGGCGCGGCTTCTATGGCAAAATCGATTGGGCTATTATCGAAGTGAGTGGCTATATGCAGGCCGGAAGCACCTGTCGGGCCTATTTAACGAGTGCGGGTGGCGTGGTGCCCACGATTGTTCGTTTGGCCAAACATGTGATTTTGGAGCTCAATACCTTTCATAGTCCGCAGTCGGGGCTGCTGCATGATGTCTATGAACCGGCGCGTTGCCCCCATCGTTTGCCCATTATGATTAATCATGTGGGCGACAGAATTGGCAAAGAGTTTGTTGAAATCGACTGCAATAAGATTGTGGGTGTGGTGGAATGTTGCATTCCCGAGGAAGCCAGATGCTTTAAACCCGTTGACGAGGTGACGCAGCAAATGGGGCATCATGTGGCCGATTTCTTGGTTTCTGACCTTAAACGGGGGTTGCTTCCCAAGGAGTTTCTGCCCGTTCAGAGTGGTGTAGGCGTCATCAGCAATGCTGTTTTGGAGGCCTTAGGCCATCATCCGGCCATTCCAAACTTTTCGGTTTATACCGAAGTGGTGCAGGATGCGGTTATCAAACACATGAAAAACGGCAAGATTATCGATGCCAGTTGTTCGTCGTTGACGGTGACTAACGAGACGCTTCAGGATATTTATGCCAACATGGATTATTTCTATCGTCACGTAGTTATTCGTCCAAGTGAGATCAGTAATTCGCCCGAAGTAATCCGGAGGCTTGGCGTTATTGCCATGAACACGGCTATGGAGTGTGACATTTATGGGCATGAGAACTCCAGTCATGTGTGTGGTAGTCAGTTAATGAATGGCATTGGCGGGTCGTGTGACTATGAACGGAATGGCTATTTGAGCATTTTCACGATGCCAAGTACGATGAAGGGCGGCCGAGTGAGCACCATTGTGCCCATGTGTAGCCATGTTGATTCCACCGAACATGATGTGGATGCCATCGTAACCGAGCAGGGTGTGGCCGACCTTCGCTGTAAAGGTCCGTTGCGAAGAGCGCAGGAAATTATCGAAAATTGTGCGCATCCCGACTATCGTCCATTGTTAAGAGACTATTTAAAGATGGCCGGTAGAGGGCACGAGCCCCATTGTTTAGCTGCAGCTTTCGCTTTTCATCAAGCCTATTTGGAGAAAGGTGACATGCGCTTGGCTTCATTTTGAAAGGGAAGATGGCCTGGAATGGATTACCAAATAGTGCTGAAGAGGAGTTATTTTGCGTGTTACTTTCTTATAAATTTTAAAATAAAAATGGAAATTGATAGCCTATTAAACAGAATTTTGTCCATAGAACATGGCTTTCAGCATATCATTGAAGGTGCTGATGAGATTATTTCTACATGCTCAAAGGAGCGATGTTTTGAATTAGCACTCGAATTATTCAAGCACAATGCCTACCAAATTCGAATGTTGGCAACAACAATATTGGGTAGATTGGCAACGGAAGATGACGACGCACTTTGCTTTCTGAAGGAGCGAATAAGCACTGATGAGCATTGGCGAGTGCAGGAAATGCTTGCAAAGGCTTTTGATGAAGTTTGCAAATACAGGGGCTATGAAGCATCGTTGCCACTTATAAAAGAATGGCTAAATGATGACAATCCGAATGTTATTCGTGCGGTAACAGAAGGATTACGGATTTGGACAAGTCGCCCATTCTTCAAAGAAAATCCATCGATTGCCATTGCATTAATCAGTCAACACAAAGCACACGAAAGCGAATATCTAAGAAAGTCTGTAGGAAATGCTTTGAAAGATATCAGCAAAAAGCATCGTGATTTGATACAGACTGAGGTGCAACAATGGGATTTATCCCATCCGAGGGTTCTGTTTACTTATAAACTTGCAACGAAGTTGTTGAAATAAAGATTACAATCGGCAGCTATTCCGCATCGAACATATCCATCACTTTCTCCACGATAGGTGCCATATCGTAGTATTGATATTCAGCTAAACGGCCACCGAAGAGTGTGTTTGGCTCGGCATCGGCCAGCTGTTTATATTGCTGATAGAGCGAGTTATTGCGCTCATCATTCACAGGATAATAAGGTTCCATGCCGGGTTTCCACTCTGTTGAATACTCTTTAGAGATGATGGTGTATGGATTTTTATCAACCGCTTCACCGAAAGTTTCAAAGTGTTTATGCTCAATGATGCGTGTATAGGGTACTGTTCGATCCGTATAATTCACCACAGCACAACCTTGATAATTGCTTTTTGGCAGACATTCTTCTTCGAATTTCACGGTGCGATATTGCAAATAGCCCAACCGATAATCGAAATATTCATCGATTTTTCCTGTGAATACTTTCGCTTTAGCAAGCTCATCTAATGCCTGTCGATGCTCAAAATAGTTGGTTTCTGTGCGCACTTCCACATCTTTCAATAACTGATTGATAAGTTGATTGTAGCCACCTTTCGGAATACCTTGATAGGCATCGTTGAAGTAATTATTGTCATACACCAAGCGAACGGGTAGACGACGAATGATGAAGGCAGGCAAATCGGTGCATTTTCTTCCCCATTGTTTCTCCGTATAGCCCTTAATCAGCTTCTCATAGATGTCCTTTCCGATGAGCAATAAGGCTTGTTCTTCCAAGTTTCTGGGTGCATCTACCCCCATATCCCGCATGTGTAGCAACGCCTCTTTTCGTTGTTCGTTAAGCCTTTGCATTGCTTCTTCCGGCGTTTTCACACCCCACATCTGATGGAAAGTGTTCATATTGAAAGGCAAATTGTAGAGTTCTCCTTGGTAATTGGCCATGGGGCTGTTGGTATAGCGATTGAATTCGACCAAGGAATTGACAAACTTCCACACCCGTTGACTATTGGTATGAAAGATGTGTGCACCATATTTGTGTACGTTTATCCCCTCTATCTTTTCGCAATAGAGGTTTCCTCCGCAATGTTTTCGGGCTTCAATCACCAAGCATCGCTTTCCTTTTTGATGAGCAAAATAAGCAAAAGTGGCACCGAAAAGGCCTGAACCAACAATCAAATAATCATACATTGTTAAAATAAGAATAAGAAAAGTGGGATAAAATACGGTGTATAAACCTACGCATCAAAGAGCTGTGTGAGCTGTTTTCCTGCCACATCGAACGTAAAATTCTTGCTATATTCGGCTCTTCCTGCAGCAATTTGCTGTTGCAATGCCGTGTTTGTGAGTGCTTCGTGCATTGTTTTTGCAAGCGTTTCTGCATCGTTTTCGGGTACCAACAAGCCTGCTTTCCCATTGTTAAGAATTTCTTTTGGTCCTGTAGGACAATCAGTTGCCACAATCATCTTGTCTAAAAGCAAGGCTTCAATCATCGTGGTTGGCAACCCTTCGAAGTGAGAACTTTGCACGAAAAGGCTGCATCGCTTGGTCCAAGGCAGCGGGTTGGACATGAAACCTAAGAAGAAAACATGGTCGGCCACGTGGCATTCGTGTGCCGTTTGCTGCAGTTGTGCCAATGAAACACCTTTTCCTATGATATAAAGTTCTTCGTTGTGATCATGATTTTTGCGCAGCAACGCATAAGCCTTGATGAGTGTTGTCACGTCTTTTTGCCTTTCTTCTAAGCGCGTTACACTAAGAATAAAAGGCTTTTCAATGCGGCGATCGTCCACTTTTTGATGGGCAGCATCGAAAAGATGCTGTGTGTTGATGCTGTTATAAATCATGCGAAGTTTGTCTTTTTGTTGTGGAAAGAACTGGCATGCCTCATCAAACATGGCCTTAGAAATAGTTACTAAGTAGTCATAACGACCAGCTTTCTGCTGCAATTTCGCCATTTCCGTGGGGTCATTTTGTTGGTTGATGGTGAGCGAATAATGATAGAAAACAATCTTTTTCGCCGGGATATGCGTCATGAAAGAACCGAAAGCATGGTTGAAGTCAATGATAACTTCATTCTGTTTGGCCAGTTTTTGGATGGCACTTCGCAGGATAAAGCGTCGGATAGGATTAAGTATAAACTCGTCTAACAGCTTGATAGGCCGTATCAGATGGGCCGTATAGCGTTTTAACAGTAACGGATTGGATAGCAAATGCACCACTTTTACATCATCGGGAATGCGCGAAAGAAACATCTCTTTCTGCTGCATGTTGTAACCAATGACCAAAGTAAGGTTGTATAAACCCGTGTTAGAGAGGTTACGAAGATATTCAATCAAGACGGTTTCTGTGCCGCCATCCAAGAAAAGACTGATGAGAAAAGCTATATTTTTTTTTTGCATTTGGGTGAAATTTATGGTTGTTGTAAGGAAGATAGCCTCTGCATAGGTGGCAATCTCCACTTTTTCTAATCATCTAATACATTGTTTCTCCTAAGAAAAGAGCGTGCAGTTGCCGGTCGATATGTGCGAAAGTGAAAATCTTTTTCTGTTCTTCTGCCGCGGACAGCAATCGTTGTTGTAGCGATTTATCGTTGAGAAGTTGAAGAACAGCTGCGGCAAAGGCCGGCGCATCGCCTACAGGAGTGAGCAAACCGCAACGTCCATGGTCTAAGATTTCGCATGGACCCGTTGGACAATCAGTTGCCACAATGAGCTTATTGAGCAGCAACGCTTCGATAAGCACTGTGGGAAGACCCTCGAATTTGGCGCTATGCACAAACATTCTGCAATGCAAAATCCATGGAAGCGGGGTGGGTTGAAAACCTAAAAACACCACTTTATCGGCCACTTGCAGTGTCTTTGCGAGCTGTTTGAGCTGTGCTTCATCCTTTCCTTTACCAATAATATAGAGCCATTCGCTGATATGATGCTCGTGAACCAGCAAACTATAGGCACGAATGAGCGTTGAAAGATCCTTTTGTGACTCCTCTAAACGTTCGACAGCTAATAGATAAGGCCGCTGAATGAGCGGGTTATCAATGGTCTTCTCGGCATATTCTGCAAGAAGTTGTTCATCCTTTGCATTGTAAAGGAGTATGAATTTTTCTTTGAATTGTGGAAACATTTTTCTGCCTTCTTCACACATTGCCCTCGAAATGGTTACCACTTTGTGGTATGCGGCAAGCCCTTTCTTCATGCGATTCATGCGCTTTGGATTGTTTTTTAGCACCTGATCGAAGCTGAAATGAAAGAAAGCTATCTTGCGTTTTCGTATGTGATGGAGGAAAGCATAAGCACGACAATCAAAATCAATGATGGCATCTGCTTGTCGAGATAGCTTGTAAATGCCCCTTTGTGTGGCGAGTCTTCGCAGGGGAACGAAAAGTATTTCGTCGATGCTTGCGGCAAAAAAAGAAGCTCTTTTCTCAATGCGTTGGCGGGCAATTCGAGTAAGAAAGGGGCTTTGATTGAAGTAAACCACCTTGACACGCGGACTTAATTTTGGGCGATAGACCTCTAAATCACCATAGCAAATGGCTATCCCTAAGGTGACATCGTAGTGCAGATGGTCGGCCAAATGGTTGACATATTCCAACAGAACCGTGTCAATGCCTCCATCTAAAAAGCGCGATAGGAGGAAAAGCAGTCGCAAAGGGCGCTCGTCTGACTTCGTTTCTTTAGACTGAAAAGACTGCATCTATTTGTTCTTTTGCGTTAAAGCGTCTGCATCTATCCATTCTATTTTCGGATGAAAAAATATCCCATCCCACAAACCTCGTGTGAGTTGGTGAAGCAAAGCGCGTTCTTCTTCTTTCGGAAGATGGCGCTTTTTGATTAAACGTCGCTGCAAACGAATTTTGTTAAGCTGTGAAAAAAAGAACACAACAGGGTTTTTATGCTTCCTATCGATAAAGGTTCTATTGCGCTCTTCGTAGTATAATTTCCAAGCATGTTGGCCGCGAATGTCTTTTAAAACGGGGGTATAGTTCTCGGCTGTCGCATGAAGAACAACACTCTCTTCGGCATAAATGCCCACAAAGCCATTGGAAAACATGCGATAGGAGTACTCAAAATCATCGCACCAAATAAAGAATTCGCGATAAGGGAGTCCGATTTTAAACGGCATGTCACCGCGAATAAGCATTGAAACGAACGACCCATTACGAATGATTTTCTGTTGCATTTCAGGTGAAAAGGATGCGTTTTCGGGCAATTCTTGCTGGCCAAAAACAACCTTGTTCATCAGGTGTTGCGAACCATCTTTCCACACTACTTTGCTGTTAATGAACCCCACTTGCGCTTGATGGGTATAGGGAAGCATCTTTTCTAAAGTGTCATCGTGAGGAATGGTGTCGTCGTCCATGAGCCAAATCCAATCGGCTTGCAGGGCAACGGCAGCTTTTATGCCTTCAAAAAAGCCACCCGCTCCCCCGGTGTTCTGTGTTGTTCGAATCACACGAATGCCTTCTACGGTTTGCAAAAACTCGGCAGTGCCATCGGTAGAGCAATTATCTATGGCGACAATATGCGTGGGGAGGCATGTCTGTTTCTTTAAAGCTGCAATGTTTTGCTTCAGTAAAACCAAGCGGTTATAGGTGACAACGACGGCAACAATGTTCATGTTATGCTAAAATGATGGGATGTGTGGCCGTCAAAAGAAACTTCTTCCAACCAGCCTGATGATGGACTTCTTTTTACGACAAAGGTAATTTTTTTTAGCGATGTTCGCAAATATATGGGTAAAAAAGGGAGCAAAAAGGACATATTTTATACGGCATCGTTTCAAAAGCACGAATATAATGCGTACATTTGCAAGCATGAATCAATCAGAAGGGATTACAGTTGTGATCAACACCTATAACGCAGTGCGCCATCTTGCCACGGTGCTTGAAGCGGTAAAAGGTTTTGATGAAGTGCTCGTTTGCGATATGGAAAGTACCGATAATACGCTCGAGATAGCCAAAGCCTATGGGTGTAGGGTCGTGATTTTTCCCAAAGGAGCGCATCGCATCGTAGAACCTGCCAGGCAATTTGCCATTGACCAGGCGCGTTGTCCATGGGTGTTGGTGGTCGATGCCGATGAGATTGTGCCGGCAGCCCTGCGCAACTATCTCTACAAGGCCATCGAAACGGAGCCCGATTTTGCCGCAATAGCCATTCCACGCAAGAATTATTTCATGGGAAAGATGATGCATAGCTGTTATCCCGACTATATTCTTCGGTTCTTAAAGCGCGAGAAATGCAACTGGCCTCCCGTCATTCATGCCTCACCCGAGGTGGAAGGACGCATCATTCGCATCCCTTCTGCCCGGCGGGATCTTGCATTTGAACACCTTGCCAATGATAGTGTGGCCGACATTATACGGAAAAATAACACTTATTCTGACTATGAAGTGCCGCGTAGGCGTAAGAAAAACTATGGCAAGATGGCGCTGTTCTATCGCCCACTCTATCGTTTTGTGAAGTCCTATCTGCTGAAACGTGGTTTCTTGGATGGCTGTCCGGGACTGATTCACGCGATGCTTGATGCGGGTTATCAGTTTGAAATTGTGGCTAAGTTGATAGAAGAGCGGCAGAAGAAATGATGCTTTGTGCACTAAAAGCTATCCTATTGTCCATTAAAAGCTATTGTTTTATGGGATAATATGCACCATATTGCCGGGCATTCTCTATGCAATTACATGACAATGTGTGCTGCTTTTGTTTTTACTCAAATAGCGTTTGATTTGCATTCCTATCCACAACGTTTTTCGATTTCGTCGAAGAAATGATGTGATAGTAAAGCCACGGCATGTTACGTAGTAGCCAATAGCGGAAGTATTGCTTCCTACCGGGCTTCCATTCGCGTGGTGTTTGCATTTGCCTGAGCTGCAAAGCAATGAGTTTTAAATAGTGTATGCAGGCCTGAGCTGAATGCAATGTGCGCACAAGACTGCGGGTGTACCACATCGTTCGCTCTATAAAGTAGCGATTGATTTCGTTGGTATGTTGTTGCAAAAGATGATGTTTGGTGATGTTTCTATACACAACAAACATGGCTTTGAGCCAGTAGATATCGTCTTCTTGATGGGTGACGTGCGAGCTACTTCCCTTGGTTTGGCGATAATGATAGAGTGGAACGTGCAGGAAGACGGCCTTTTTCACCTGCAGCATCCATGAAGAAATGGTGGCATAATCTTCTACAATCTTGAAAGGATAGAACGGTGTTGAGATGCACTTTCGGCGAAAGAGCATCGTCCAAAGATAGCTTTCAATTTTAAAATCATAGAGGGCATAGAGCATTTCTTCCCGTGTTCGATGCTCAATGGCACCCGTGTTGCTTCCTCTAACGATTTCCTTTTGAGTGTCGTTCTCGAAAAATTCGCAAATCACACAGTCGGCATTCTCCTGCGTTAGCGTTTGAAAGAGGCGCTCAAGAAAGGTTGGTTCAAGCCAATCATCGCTGTCGGCAAAGGTGATAAAGTCACCTTTTGATTCGCGAAGCGCGCGGTTTCGTGCCTGTGCCGGCCCCCTATTGTGTTGATGAATGACACGAATGCGCGTGTCTTTGGCTGCATACTCCTTACAAATCTCTGCCGAAGCGTCTTTGCTTCCATCATCAACAAGGATGAGTTCCCAGTCTTGATAGGTTTGGACAAGCACGGAATCGATCATCAAGGAGATGAATTTTTCAGCGTTGTACACGGGTGTTATGATGCTGATCATAGTCTTTTTTGATGTGATTGCGCGTTGCATATTGCGACTTTTTAAAACCGTATGCAACCCATTCTCTTGAAGTAATTGAGATTTACCAAATCATATCTTTGCCTTTTTGCAAGCGCACTTTGCCATCAACATATTCAAAATGTTCGTCAAAGATGGCTCTTGTGCGTTTCCATCGGTTGTGACTCCAGAGGTAAATCTCGGGCTGTTGGCGAATAGACTGTTCCATTCTGCGGAAGTATTCATCGGTGATTTCGAAAGGTTTCGCCCGTTTGGTGTCTTCTCTAAGCACTTTAAACTCGCAGTTATAATGACCTCTTTTCACACGTTTCATATCGCCATACACAAAAACCTGGTCGGTATGCTTCACAATTCGCTCGGCTCCTGTGAGCACAGGTGTATCATGATGGAGGAAAGTTAGCCAGTGATGAATGTTCCACCAAAAGGGAGTTTGGTCGGAAATGTAGCCTACAATGACGGGCCTTTTGGCTTTCTTGAACTCTAAAATTTTGCGCAACGACTCTTGCATAGGGATGCAATAAGCCCCGTTTCGCTCGCGAACATAGCGGAAAAGACGGTCGAAATATTCGTTTTCTAAAGGGTGATAAAGTTGGCAACAAGTGGCATTTTGGGTCCAATAGGGCAGCGAAGTGATCCATTCCCAGTTGCCTAAATGACCTAAATACACGCCTACTGACCTCCCTTCAGCGGCATATTGATTTAGTTTTTCTACGCCGGTGAAGGTCATTCGCTTCAATAATTGCTCCTTACTCATCGTGATGAGTTTCACGGTTTCCACGATATAATCGCAAAACCACTTGTAGAAATTCTTCTCAATTTGGCGGAGTTCATCCTCGGATTTCTCGGGGAAAGAGGTGCGAAGATTATGCCAAATCACGCGATGTCGGTAGCGAACAACATGCGATATGAGCAGATATAGCCCGTCGGAAAGCAGGTATAAGGCCCAAAAAGGGAGCAAAGAGAGGAACCACCAAATGCCATAGGCGATGAAATAAGCGGTGTGTTGAAAAAATTTCTTCATTCTTTTGTAGCGTTGGGGCGAAGTTTATCGTTGACCATGCGGTACATATATTGATAGATAATCGCTTTGAGTTCGGTTTCCATTTGCTGTTGTTCTTTCACTTTTCCCACGAGATTATGCTGCATAAGCAAATCCGTTAGCTTGTAAATGGCTTTCGTTTGCGTGCCATCCCATTGCAAAACATAACCATGTTTCACGTATTGATAGATGCCATTGAGGTAGTTAACGGCCCACGTATTGTCGTCAGAAGTGTTGAATAAATCAGCGCCAAAAGCCATGTAAGGCTTAGGATATCCCACGTAATGGAGCAGCGTTGGCATGATATCTATTTGCTGAGCGATGGCGTTTTTGCGTTCAGCTTTGATTTCATTTGATGGATCATAGATGATAATCGGCGAGCAAAAGCCACCGATATCGGTCATGTATTGTGCATGATCGCTTTGATTTGTATGGTCACTGGTAAGCACAAAAATCGTGTTTTTAAACCATTTCTGCTTGCTTGCTGTTGCAAAGAATTTGCCAATCGCCATGTCGGTGTAGCGAATACACTTCTGAATGGGCAGATGTTCTTCCTTGTAAATGTTCTTATATTGGGCGGGAACGACGAATGGATCGTGGCTCGATACGGTGAAAAGTGCCGTCATAAAGGGCTCTTTCATCTCGCTCATTTTCGCACAATAGTACTGAAGAAAGGGTTCATCCCATATTCCCCAGTTGCCATCGAAGTCTTCATCGCCCCCAAATCGCTTATCATCGTCGTAGTCTTGTCGACCATAATAGTGCTGAAAACCTATCTTTTTCGAGAATGCTAAGAAGCCCATCGACCCACGATTGGCACCATGAAAGAAGGCCGTTTGATAGCCCCATTGACTCAAAAGCCCAGGCATTCCCGTGTAATCATTCATCGAAGCGGGCGTTAAAATGAACGGTTCTCCGAAGCGAGGAATGCTACAAAGAATGGAAGGCATGCCGTCAATGCTCTTTCGTCCGTTGCAAAATGAGTAGCGATAAACCAAGCTTTTCTCGATGAGGCGGTCCACATTGGGTGTGTAACCCTTGTACTTTCCGTCGAAAAAGTCACGGTTAAAGCCACCGATATATTCTCTTCCGAAGCTCTCAACAATCAAAATCACAATGTTTTTCTTGCGTGGTTGTGTGCTATCGGGCATGTGAATGGGGCTGAAAACCTGCGCTGCTGCCTGCACATTCGGATAATAATTCGGCACCACAAAGTCGGCTTTACCTATCGTTCTCAACAAAGCGAAGGGCGTATTGAGCACCACTGCACAGTCAGTTGGGCGCTCAACAAATTGGTTTGCATTGCTGATGGTGATGGGACGCACACCAGATTGCAAGCCACCTCGTGCGCCAGCGACGATGCCTACGGTAGCAATGGCAAGACAAACAAACTGCTGCAAGCCATACATCCAGCGGCTTTTGGACGTTGGAAATGTAGCAATCGTGGTGCGAGGCATCACATAAAGCCGTCGCATGAAGGCCACAAGAAGAACAAAAGCCACGACAAGATACCAATGTGTTAAGGCGTTATGGAGCACTATACTCCCGAGATTATGCTCGTTATTAAATTCTTGAAACACACTCATTGTGGTGCGCCTTAGGGTGAAAGGAAAGTAAACTGCATCGGCTAAATTGATAGCTAAGGCAATGGAATTGACAACAACAAACACCCATTTGCATAGCTTTTGATAGCCCAGTTGCTCCTTCATCCAAAGCGGAAAGAGCATCAACAACACATAAGGTATGTGTGTATAGACAATCGCTGTGGTATCAAACAGTAAGCTACCCTTTATCCATTGTCCGATAGTAGCCCCTGAAAACCCCTCCGAAAAATAACTCCAATTGCTGAAAACATAGATGAGTCGTGCGATGAAGTAGAGCACATAAGCTCCCAAAATATTACATATCAGGGCAACGCTACTGCCCCATTTCGATTGCAAAACATGCTTCATTTCGAACTTTAATCTTTCTATTCTTTTGCGAAGTTACACATTTTTGCAGCGAAAACCAAATTAAAGCGCAAGTTGTTTGTAGGGTTTACTGTCATCAGTGCGAAGAAATGATGGCGGAAAAGGCTACAATATCGTTCTCTATGCGAATGATTTATTTTTTGCATTCCTGCGGAATAGAACCAAATTTAATGTTTAACTTTGCACTATTGCATCTCAAACCATGCCCCGTAGGCTTGCCCTTTGCCCTGCAAAGCGGTTGGAATAGGTGCATGTTAACAACAAAAAACAATGATGATATACGACAAACTGAAGGCCTTTTTGCGCCATCCGATTTTCCAAAACCGTTATTTTTTATTAGGCATCTGGACGATTTTAGCCCTCGTCGGCATGCTGAAATATCACCGAAGTGACAATAACTTTCTGATTTTCCGCGGCGTTTTTTGGCACACTTGGCAGCAAACGTCGCTCTATGCCGCCTATCCGGCCGAATATTTTGACGTCAATCATTATGGACCTTTGTTTTCTTTGATCATTGCTCCCTTTGCTTTGCTGCCCCATTGGGTGGGACTTTTGTTTTGGTTGTTGTGCTTAACGTTGTGGCTTTACGCAGCTATCTATCGGTCGACGCTCGCCCATCGCCAGCAAGTTTTCATCTATTGGTTTTGCGGTTTTGCCTTGTTGACAGCTTTGTTTATGCAACAATTCAACATTGCCATTGCGGCAATGGTGCTCTCTTCTTTCTTTTTAGTGGAGAAAGAGCAAGAGCCTTGGGCGGCTTTCTTCATTGTTTTGGGCACATTGGTGAAGCTCTATGGCGTGGTAGGGCTGGCCTTTTTCCTCTTTTCTCGCCACAAAGGACGGTTCGTTCTTTGGTTGTTGCTGTGGTCGGTGGTGCTATTTTGTCTGCCGATGCTCATTAGTTCGCCTCACTATGTTGTGGCACAATACCACGAATGGTGGGTTTGTTTGGCCGAAAAGAACACCGAAAACCTGCACGCATTGATGCAGAACATCTCGCTCTTGGGGATGGTTCGCCGCACAACCGGTTGCGAAAACTATTCCGATTTGTGGCTCATTGTGCCTGGAATGGCGCTCTTTGCCCTACCCTATCTGCGTTTTTCGCAATACAAGCACCTCGCTTTTCGTGAAGCCATCTTAGCCTCTGTGCTCATGTTTATCATTCTTTTCAGCACCGGAAGCGAGTCAAGTGGCTATATTATTGCGCTGTTAGGTGCGGCGATATGGTATGTTTCGGCACCTTTCGAGCGTGGCAAATGGGCAGTTTGGCTCATGGTTTTTGTGTTTATCCTGTCGGGAATGGGCAACAGTGACCTCATTCCGAAAGCCATTCGCACAACCATTATCCAACCTTATGCACTGCGTGCGCTGCCCATTAGCCTGCTTTGGTTTTGCCTTTGCTATGAGTTATACACGAAAGATTATGCTCCTCTAAACGAAAACAGTCATGAATAAGTATGCAAGGATAGGTTATGATGCCAAGCGCATTGTGCGCAATGGCACCGGATTGGGTAGTTATGGCCGCACGTTGATTAACGATTTGGCGCCCCTTTTGCCCCAAACGCAGTTGCGATTGTATGCACCCGACGACGGAAAAGCAGTGTTGCGCGAACAAGTTTTGCCGGCAGAGAATGTGACGTTTGTTTATCCTTCTCATTTGCATCTGCGCTTGCAACGCGACCTATGGCGCATGCATGGTGTGGTGAAACGGTTGCAGCAAGATGGCGTTTCGCTCTATCATGGCCTTTCGGGTGAGCTGCCTTTTGGACTTAAGAAGGCGGGAATTGCGGGCATTGTGACGGTGCACGACTTGATTTTCCTGCGTCATCCCGAGTTCTATCCCGCGATAGATGCCTTTATTTACAAGCTGAAGTTCTATCAGATGTTGCAAGAAGCCACGCGTATTGTAGCCATCAGCGCGTGTACCCGGCGCGACATTCTGCACTATAGCAACTTTCCTGCCGATAAAATCGATTTGGTTTATCAAAGTTGTGGCAGCTATTTCAGTCAGCCTGTTGGCGAAGATGCGTTGGCCGAAGCCCGTCAACGCTATCAGCTTCCGGCGCGCTATCTCTTGAATGTGGGCACGGTTGAGGTGCGCAAAAACATTCTTTTAGGCATTGAAGCGCTCCCCTTCTTGCCCCAGGATATGCACCTTGTGGTGGTGGGACGGAAGACTTCCTACCAAAAGAAGCTCGACAGTGCCATTCAATCTTTGGGCATTGGCGACAGAGTGCATTTCATTCAAGGCATTCCCAACAACCTTTTACCTGCCATTTACAGGCAAGCTGAGGTCTTTATCTATCCCTCTCGTTATGAAGGTTTCGGTATCCCTATTATCGAAGCCATACAGAGTGGGTTGCCCGTTGTGGCTGCAAAGGGCAGCTGTTTGGAAGAGGCTGGTGGTCCCGATAGCCTCTATGTGGATGCCGATGATGCCAAAGGGTTGGCCGAAGCAGTGGAGAAAGCCATGCAGAACCGCACAGAAATGGTGGAAAAGAGTCGGCAGTATGTGAAACGATTTGAGAACCAAAACGTGGCCGAGCAAATTATTTCTTGTTACGAACGAATATGAAACGTAACAGCAGAAAGTTGACAGGCACGGCAATAGCCATTACTAAAATGGGAGCAAACCATTGATTTACGGCCATCCATAGGAACAGATGCAGCAGACTTATCTCTAAGAAATAGTTCAAAATATGACTGCCCACGAAGCCCAAGAAATTGTGTTTCGTGGGCTTTTTTTGAAAGGTGAAGTAGGTGGTGAGGGCATAATTGGCTACCAAGCCCACGCCGTAGCCGGCCGTATAGGCTAATGTGGCCGAGCAGAACAGCAGAAAAAGACAATAAACGCCATAGTGAAGCGCCGAGCAAAGCGTGCCCGTGAGCCCGAAACGTGCCACGCGCCAAAAGTCGTTTTGCCAGCGTTGCCACAGGGGTTGAAGCATCTTTTGCATGTGTTGTGGCTTAATCTAAGATATCGCTGATGTGATAAAGCGGGCGGTGTTTCACTTCTTCGTAGATTTTTCCGATGTAAACGCCCACCACACCGATGGCCATCATGAGCATGGCTCCCACCAACCAGATGCTTAAAATGATAGAAGCCCAGCCTGCAACTTCGGTGTGTGCCACGAAAGAATGAATGACATAGCCGCCGATGCCCAAACTGATGAGCAGGAAGAACAAGCCTAAATAGACCACGAAATAGATGGGTTTCACCGAGAACGAGGTGATGCCATCAAGTGCTAAATGCATCATCTTGCGCACCGTGTATTTGGAATGGCCTGCTTCGCGCGCACTGATTTCGTCGTCAACGGTGGTTGATGGCAGACCAATGAGGGGCACCAAACCGCGTAGATAGAGATTGCGTTCTTTGTAATCGGCCAGCATCAGCAGGGCTTTTCGGCTCATCAGGCGGAAGTCGGCATGGTTGAAAATGCTATCAACGCCCATGGTTTTTTGCAGACGATAGAAGGTTTGGGCCGACATGCGTTTGAGCAATGGGTCGGCTTGTCGCGACACTTTCACGCCATAGACAATGTCGTGGCCTGCCAAGAAAGCATAAACCATTTCGGGAATACATTTGCGATAGTTGTCTTGCAGGTCGGCATCGAGCGTGATAACGGCATCGACCCAGTTTTTAGCCGTCATCATTCCGGCCATGATGGCATTCTGATGACCGACGTTATGGGATAGGTTGATGCCCCGAACGAGCGGATTGTCGCGGTGTAATTGGCAAATAATGTCCCAGGTTTTGTCGCTACTGCCATCGTTAACCAGCACAATCATCGAGTCGGGAGCTATTTTTCCTTCGGCAATCAGCGCTTGAAAAAGGTCGGTGAGTTTGGCTACCGACTGCGCCAATCCCTCTTCTTCGTTGAAGCAGGGCGAAACGGTTGCGAGTTTAATCATTGTTTTTTCGCTGTTGATCGACAAATGTTTTAAAGGTGACAAATGGCTGATGGTCGCGCTTCATGGCTTTGATGAAGCGGTCAAGTCGGGCAGATAGCGCTTCGCCACTATGGTTTTTGATGATGAAAGGCATCTTGTATTCGGGATGTTTTTTCAGTGCATAAAATTCCCAAGGATGAAAATAAGTAACGAAATAGCCATCGTGGCGGAGCACTTGTCGTGCCAAACGATGGTATAAGCGCTCGGGGAAATTGTGCAAAGCCAGCCAAAAAAGCGGAATACGCAGGTGGGGACTGACGCTCGCAGGTATCTGCATGACGCCAGCTTTCATAAACCATGTGCGCGGCGTTCGCAGGTGCATGTAGCGCCCTGGAATAAAGGCTGGGTTCAAAGATGAATTGTATTGAAAGCCGGCGGCCTGAATATCGTGGTCGGAAACGGCGAACATGCGGGGCTGTCGGTAGCCATAAACGGGCCGTTGAGCCACGCGTTCAACGATTTCTTTCGACCGAAACACGTCGTCATCTTTGGGTTGCCAGTGGTCAACCCCATGGCAAGCCACTTCGTGCCCCTCATCAATGATGCGCTGAATGATGTGGGGTGCGTGCGCAGCAAAGTTGCCGGTGCAGAAGAATGTGGCCTGCACGCCGTTGGCTTTCAGGATGTCTAAGATGCGTGTTGTGCCCGCAATAGACACGCGCATGCCCTCTTCTAAGGAGATGTCGACGCCGTGTTCGCGCGGCACATCAAACTCTTCGGTGTCGAAGCTTAATAAAATCATGTCCTTGTTTGTTTTGCTATCTGTGCAAAGGTAGTTTTTTTTTCTGAATTGTTGGTTCACTAAAGCTCATTTTTGATTGACGGCTGAGGGTTAAATCTTTCTTTTGTTTGTGGGGCAGGTAGCACAATCACTTTCCTTTACAAAAGGCTTTCTGTAGTTTGTTTATTTCAAATGGCGAGGCGATGGATGGCGTGTGGGCGAAATAGGGGCGTGTGTTCTAATCGGCTTATAATCAATGTGATAATGAAAGGGAATGGTTTTTTCGCTGATTTGAAGTGTGAAAAAGAGGGAAAAAGGGGCTGTTTTGCCTTGTTTTTTAGGTTGAATTTGTGAGCAAAACGGATGTGTTTGTGTACAAAAGTGATAGACTTTACTCGCGAAAAGCATAGGGTTTGGGTGTAAAGGTGGATGGATTTGCGCGGAAAGGCGTGTTCTGATGTGTCGGATTTTCTATTTGGAGGAGTTTTGATGAGGTGTTTTTTGGTAGGATTTATTTACAATAATGGGGTGTATAGGTGGTGCATTTTTAGGGTGCTGTCTGTCATTTTGCATTGGTTCTTCTGTGGATTAGGAGGCTGAAATATCATTTTTTGTATTGAAAAGCAATGTGGGGAAATCCTTGTTTTCTGGGTGAATGATAGCCTGTTATCGCAAAAGTGTTATTCAAAATGCGCGAAACTACATCGCAAACGATTTTAGTTTAAAAAGTATTAAAGTTTTCAATGCCTTCTTTGTATGCCGTAACAAAAACACTATCTTTGCAGATATAGAAAAGATTTTTCCACAAAGAAAATTTAAATTGTAATAAGATGGCATTGAATTATGATAAAGACGGGCTGGACAAGGATTTTGAAAAAGATGGTCGTTTGGCACGGAATATGTTTAACATCACAACGAATAAAAAACAAAAGGAAATGAAAACAGTTTATGATTTCAGTTTGACCGATAAGAAGGGCAACAGCGTTAGTTTGGCTGATTATAAAGGAAAGGTGCTTTTGATTGTAAATACTGCAACGGGATGTGGCTTCACACCGCAGTATGAAGCATTGGAAACAATGTATAAAAAGCTGCGTGATAAGGGCTTTGAAATATTGGATGTGCCTTGCAATCAGTTTGGACATCAGACGCCAGGTAGCGATGAAGAGGTGACAGAATTTTGCACAATGAAGTTTGGAACCGACTTCCCTCAGTTTAAAAAGAGCGATGTGAATGGCGCCAATGCGTTGCCTTTGTTTACTTGGTTGAAGGAAGAAAAGGGCTATGCCGGTGGTGCATACGAAGCGAAATTGGTGAAGGTGATGGAGGATCTTTATAACAAAGCCAATGCGGAGCCACGCAAACAGAACGATATCCAGTGGAACTTCACGAAGTTTTTGATTGATCGTGACGGTAAGGTTGTGGCTCGTTTTGAGCCTACCGTGGATATGAAAGAAGTGGAAAAGGCTGTAGAAGCGCAACTCTAAGCACAGGAGCGTGTCGGTTTTCGCAACGAAATGGGGTGAGATCGTAGCTGCATGGTTGGTGCAGGGCTGCGTTCTCACCTTTCTTTATGGATGATCCGCGGACAAGGTTAATCGCCTTTTAGCGGGTATTTAAAGGGCCTTTGAGGGCATATTGCGACCATCGATAGCATGATTTGCAGTAAAAAGGGCATGAAAAAAAGCAGGAATGTGGGTGTGGAACCGCATTCCTGCTTCGTTGTTCTTATGTTGTTTGAGGGGTTATTTGTTAGCGATGAGGCTAATAGCAAAGCCACCTCCGGGCGCTTCTTTCAGCTTAAGGGTGTCGCCTTTCTTAATCTTTCGCTTCGTAATGGTGTAGGCTGCCGGATTTTTATCGTAGTGAGCGTTGGCCGCATCAGCATAGATGGTGGCCGTATAGGTGCGTCCTTTGTCGAGGAAGTCGAATTTGATGGTCGACAAATGGCCGTCGGCATCGCACTTTCCACCTACGAACCAGTTGTTGGTTCCTTTGGCTTTGCGTGCTACTGTGATATACTTTGCAGGTTCAGCCTCAAGATATTTCGAGTCATCCCAGTCGCAAGCCACGTCGCGAATGAATTGGAATGCATCGTTATATTTCTCATAATTATCGGGAAGGTCGGCTGCCATCTGCAATGGACTGTACATGGTGAGGTATAAAGCTAATTGCCCTACGAGCGTAGTGTGTACGTAACTTTGGTTGTCACACCACTTGTTCATCTTGGTTTCTAAGATACCTGGTGTGTAATCCATTGGGCCTCCTTGCAGACGAGTGAATGGAAGAATGAGCGTATGATAGGGTGCATTGCCGCCAAAAGCTTCGTATTCGGTGCCACGTGCGCTCTCGTTTCCGACCAAGTTAGGATAGGTTCGGCACAAACCTGTGGGGCGAACGGCCTCGTGTGCATTCACCATAATATGCTTTTCTGCTGCCTTTTGGATGGCACGCAGATAGTGATTGTTGGTGTTTTGACTGTAATGATGCTCGCCACGAGGGATAATATCGCCCACGTAACCACTCTTAACGGCATCGTAACCATACTTCTTCATGAGGTCGTATGCCGCGTCTATGCGACGTTCATAGTTGTCTGTTGAGGCCGAAGTCTCGTGATGCATCATGAGCTTTACACCCTTACTGTGTGCGTATTCGTTGAGTTCTTTGATGTCAAAGTCGGGATATGGGGTGACAAAGTCGAAGACATTATCCTTCCAATGACCAAACCAATCTTCCCAACCAATGTTCCATCCTTCGACAAGCACTTGCTGAAAACCATTCTTTGCAGCAAAGTCGATGTAGCGTTTCACATTGGCTGTGTTGGCCGGATGAATGCCATTGGGCTTCACTTTGGTGTAATCGGTCACACCAAGGTGCACAGAAGGCACATCAAAGGTGTAGGCCCAGGGCTTGCCTCCCGCAATCATTTCCCACCAAACACCACAATATTTCGTGGGATGTATCCAGCTTGTGTCCTTAATTTTGCAGGGTTCGTTGAGGTTTAAGATAAGGTTGCTGGCCAACATATCGCGTGCATCGTCGCTCACCATCACGGTACGCCATGGTGTATTGAATGGCGTTTGGACGTAGGCTTTGTTGCCAACTGCGTCGGGAGTGAGCCAACTTTCGAAGACAAAGTTCTTGTCATCGAGGTTGAGATGCATGGCAGGATAGTTGATTAATGCGGCTTCATGCAGGTTGATGTAGAGGCCATCATTGGTCTTTAACTGCAAAGATGTCTGCACACCTGTGGGTGAAAAGGGAGTTTGTGATGAGTTTTCGGTCACAGCTTCCTTCATCTTTCCGCGGATTTCTGACAGCTTTGAGATGACAGACTCATATTCCTGGGTGTCGTAATCGCCTGGAATCCAGTAGGCAGTATGGTCACCTGCCATGGCAAACTGCGTGCGTTCACGCGACACAATGAAATAGTTCAGCTCGTTTTGTTGCGGAAATTCATAGCGAAATCCCATGCCATCGTTGTACACTCTGAAACGAATAACGATGTTTCTCTTGCTCTCTGGTTGGTTGAGGTCTACCTCAAGTTCGTTGTAATGATTGCGAATGGTGGCCGTTTCTCCCCACACTGGCTTCCAAGTTTCATCGAAAGTGGTGGTCTTATGAGCTGTTTCTGTGAAGCCATCCATGAGGTTTGTCTCATTCATTCCTTTGCTTACATGCTTGTCTTTCTTGAGTTCTAAACCCAAATGTGACGGCAAGATGACCGGTTTTTTCTTATAGGTCATCTCATAAGTAGGCACGCCTCCGTTTTGAAGTGAGAACGTTACGACGATGTTTCCATTAGGCGATGTCACCGTTTGTGCGTCAAGTGACGCGGGCAAAGCCAAGAAAATGGCTGCAAATGCAGTGCTAAAAACTTTCTTTTTCATATCTTATCTGTTATGATCCTATACAAAATTTAGTTAGCTTTAGTAAGTTTATAGATCTTACATCCATGCGCAGGAACGTTTGCTTCGATAGTACCTTTGACCGTTCCCTTATTGCTATGTTCCCATAAGTCGCGCACATTGTAAGTGTCATGCAAACCGATTTGGTTTAAATCGAGCTTGCGTGTGTCGGCATTCTTCTCTCGATTGAAGAGTCCAATGACCCAAGATCCGTCCTTCATTTGCCCATACCACAGCTCACCATCTACCGACCAGAGGTTCCTTTCCAATGGTTTTCCAACGAAACCATCCTTTTGTAGAGCGAGCATCTCGTCGTTTTGGAAGAACGTTAAGTCGTGTCCTGTGGGCATATCGGTGACGGAAATGGGGCCACCTGCCATCAAAGGCAGCGATACTACGCTCATCTTTTCATTGTCATCGGCATAGCTTCCGATGCGAATGAAGTCGCCATCGAGACGCACTTTCTTGCGACCTGAGATCTTAGACCAGTTGATAAAGCCATCGAAAGCATTCTCGGAATTGGGCCATCCGCCACGCAAACTGCCGCGATTGTTTTCGGAAAAGCGATACCATCCGCCTTCCAATGCGTCGGCATCAATGCGAATCATGTTGCCGGCATACTTCTCAATGATGGCATTATTCTTGAGATGTGGCATCACAAGCGACACGTATATGCCATATTTCTGTGCATATTTGTTAATCCATTGCATGCCCTTCACATAGCGTTCGCGGCCATAACCTTTATCAATGATGTCGGTATAGTTCATGCCATCCTCATACCATGAGAGGAAATCCATGCGGATAAACTTCACACCCATATCCGAATAATGTTTGAAGAAGCCTTCAAAATATTGCTCAGCACCGGGATGATCGGTCACCACCCAGCTGAAATAATCGTTCTTTGCAGGGTGCTTTACGTCTTTATCTTTCTTGGGATCGTAGCGCAAACTGCCCACAGTGATGTTGTTTGTGCCGGGGATTATGGCATCGGCATTGGTATAATGCAGCCAAAAGGGGCTGTCATAGACTCCCAATTTCAACCCTTTTGCATGGAGTTTGCTAATGATAGTTGACAGTTGTACCTCGGGAGAATTGTCACTTTTTTGGGTGTGACTGTAGCGCGTCATATAGCCGTTATCGCCACTCATAGAGGCAAATCCGTCGGTCACGAGCATGTCATAGCCGTGGGATTTCAAGTTGTTGGCCACATAATCAATGGCGTTATCCCAATCGGTTTCGGTGAAGATGTTGGGAAAAGAATTATCTTTCTCCTGCTGACGCAGCGCACCATACACGCTCCAATATAAGGGAGCATGATCCATATTGGGTACTTCTGCAAGCGGAGTAAGTCCTATTGTGGGATCAACTTTGTCGACACTAAGGTCGCTTGTCACATCCCATTCGTTGCTGTTGCAGCTTGTCAAGAGACAAATTGCTGCCATGTAGGGTATAAATGTTTTCTTCATTTTTGGTTGATGTTGGGTGGGGAGGGTGGCGAAAGCCCTTACACCTTATTATAAAGTGGGTCTCCCCTCCCCTATTCTGTTTGTTGAATTGCACTTAGGGTTGGAACGATTCAACCTTGATTTCACGTTTGGTGAGGTCGAATACCACCTTATAGGTTCCTGCTTCGGTCACATTCCACTTGTTATCGGCACCGCCTATTTCCATGCCTTGCTTCGAAACGCCCGTGTGATTGAGTGTTACACCGGCGTCGGGTGCTTGCAGATAAGGACCGGCATAGCCTGCAACTGTGGTGCCACTGTACACCAATTTCAACTCGCCTGTGTTGAGATGACCGGTGTAAGTGTATTGAAGTGGCGTGTCAGATGTCTTGGTAAACATCGTAACATTGCTTTCATTGTCGGTCCATCCGCAAGGAGCTGCACTGCCAATCATACCTAATTTTGTAGAGACGATGGGCGTAACGGGCTCAGGACCATTATAGGTTACTTGAATTTTATAGTTGCGAAGGTTGATTAAAACCTTATACATGCCCGCCTTTGTCACCTTCCATTTGGCATCGTTTCCATTCTCTTTGCGCACCTCAATGCCATCTTTTGCCACACCGTTTTCATTGATTTCGGTGCCGCTTTCGGGCGCAAAAATGAAGGTTCCACCCCAGTCTCCTTTGGTTAAAGGCAATTTCATTTCGCCCACTTTGAGCTTGCCTTCGTAGGTGAAAATAAATTTGTCGTTGGGCGATAGCGTCATTTCTGTTGGCGCACCAATGTTCCATCCGGCCGGCGTTGCATCGCCAACCATGTAGAGATGATTTAACTTTAAAGGCAATTCGCCTTCGATAACGACAATATCTTTGTCGTCGTTGCACGATTGAAGTGCCGTGGGTGCAACCAAGGCAAGCAGTGCATAGGCTGTATATTGAAATAGTTTCTTCATATCATCAATATTTTTTTATGAGGGTCTTTGCATCCATGATTGCTTAAAGCGGACGAAGCAGAATGGCAAATGGCGCGGAAAGGATTTGCAAAAGATAGCATTTTGAGCTGTAATAGCGTGCATATTGCGTGTGAAACTGCACCATTTTGCGCGACAATCTGCATGCTTTTATTTTCCAATCTTTATTGCGTTGCTGCTCAACGGCTTAGGAAAGGGTTGCTTGTGCCCTCTCCTTTGCGGTTGACTTTCTTCTGAACCATTGTTGCATAAGACCTTTTGTGCTGTTGAATTAATTTTATTCTCCGTAGCCGGGGTTCTGCTTTATGTTGCCATGTGCAGCCCCAATGATGTCTGTATGGAAGGGGAATATCTCGGTATGCTTGTCAGAATCGGCTTCCTTATCCCACCAAGCATCTTGGAATTTGCCAAAGCGGATGAGGTCAACACGGCGGCGTCCTTCGGCAAAGAATTCGCGTCCCCATTCAAAGAGCATCTCGTTCATGTCGAGTGTTGCACTGCCTGCGGGTGCATAAAGCACGGTTGACCAGTCGGAAGCAGGATAGTTGCGCTTGCGAACGGAATTCAACAGTTGCGCAGCACCTGTGGTATCGCCTGCGCGGAGCTTGCATTCGGCCAGGCTATAGATGATTTCGGGTAGACGGATTTCGCAGTAATCGGCCTCCAACATGCCTTTCTCTTGGTCGGAATAGAGGGGATATTTTGCAAACATCCACCCCGAATTGTCGTCGCCATTCTCTAAAGAACTCTCGCTGGTTGATAGCCATTGCGAACCATCTGTTGCGCCAAACTTGCCGACAGCATCGCGCAAATCGAGCGTGAATTTGCCGTTGTGGTCTTTCAAATAAACGGTGTTTCCGTTGGCATCTTGGTAGGCAATCTTGCCATAGACAAACATACCTTCGCGCTTGTTGTTGCCCAAATTGGTATATTTCTGCAAACGATAGTCTGAAGGATATTGTTTGAAACGGGCAATCGGACGGCCGAGTTCAAAGGTGTAAGCCGTGCCATTGGGGCGCAAACTGGGCGATGCCGAGTATTTGATGTTGTGCGAACCTTGCTTGTTTTTGGTGTCCTTCAGCCACTCGTTGGCTTTAGATGGTACCGACCACCAATACATATCGCCACCATAATGCCAGTGAGAATAGCCTTCAGAACCGGGGAATGCAAAGATAACCTCGTCGCTGGTTTGGTTGTTCCAATCGAAAGCTTCGTCCCAACGGCTGCCAATCTGATAGGTGCCATAAGTGCCATTGAGGATGGCTTGTGCCACCGTTGCGCAGTCATTGTAGTGGTCTTCGCCAATGTAAACCTTGGCATTGAGATACAATCTCACCAATAAGGCGGCTGCAGCTGCTTGTGTCCATGATCCTTGATGGTTCTGATTGCCGCCCAAAGTGGTTTTCTTGGCCAACAGGGGGATGGCATTTTTCAGTTCGCTCTCAATGAAATCGTAGATTTGTTTGGGGGGGACTTGCGTTTGAATATTCTTGCTTAAATCATAATAACTCGTAGCAAATGGAACATGACGGAATGCATCTAAGAGGCGTAAATAGAACCAAGCGCGCAACACTCTGTTCTGTGCTTTGAGGTTATTGAACTCTGCATCGGAGAAACCAAATTGCGAAGCGCTGAGCTTATCGAGGTCTTCAATGACCAAGTTCGCTTGCATAATGCCTTGGAAACAGCCGTTATATTCGGCCTGTGCCTCGCCGTTTGTGACCAACCATTTATGCCTATGCAGGCGAGCCCAGCGTCCTCCGTCGTCCCACCAGTCTTCTCTTGTGGGCGTAATTAATTGGTCTGCGGTCTCCTCATTGAGCACTTGGCGACTCTGAACGCTCCAAAAACCGTGTTCAAATGGGCGAAAGACGGAGCGAATGACGTCTTCCTTGGTGTTATAATAGTTGTTAGAGTCAATCTGATCGTAGAGCGTTTCACCTAAATCGGTGCACCCAACAAGGCTGAAAGCCAGCAGCATCGACGCTACATATTTAATACTCTTTTTCATAATCGTCTGATAAAAGTTGATTTATTTTAGAAGTCTAATTGCATGCCAAGCATGAATTGACGCGTAGAAGGATAGTAAGTGCGTGACCCAGTTGCACCCGGATTTAATCCGTTTACCTGATAGTTTGATGGGTCAATGCCCGAGAACTTTGTGATAGTGAACAGGTTACTTACGGTTGCATAGATGCGAATAGCATCGATATATTTCTTATTTAGGTTCAAAGAGTAGCCTAAATTGATAGACGAAAGTTTGAGATAATCGCCCGGTTCTAAGAAGTAATCACACACAATGGGGTTCTGAGAAACCAGCAAATTTTTGCTGTATGCCTTGTCCATTACGTTGCCTTGGAAGTTCTTTGTGCCATAATAAAAATCATGAATGTTGAAGATTTTGAAGCCCAAAGCGGTTTGGAAGAACAACGATGCGTCCCAGTTTTTGTAACGGAATGTATGTGTCATGGAGCCAGTAAACTGCGGAAGTCCATTGCCTACATACTGTCTGTCGTCGTCAGTCGCGTTATCTGCCAGCACAAGGTCGCCGTTTTTGTCATAAACAATCCATCGTCCTTGCTTGTCAACGCCGGCATATTTCAACATATAGAAGTTGCCAATGCGCTTTCCTTTCTCAATTCTTTGCAGTGTATGGAATGGATATGGGTCCTCAGGACTAACCACATCGTAGTAGTTCTGACCGACAAACTGTGTGTTACTAAAGTCCACAAACTTGTTGCTCATGGTAGAACCTATGACGTTAACGGTGTAACTAAAGTCCTTTGTTTTAATGGCATTCCAAGTAATATCGAACTCAAATCCGCTGTTACGCATCGTACCAACGTTCACAAATGTCTGGTCAAACAGGTAAGGAGGAATAGAAACTTTATAGTCACCTAACAAGTCTTGTTGCCGTCTGTTGTAATAGTTAAACGAGCCATAGAGCGTTCCTTTGAGCAACGTCCAGTCCAAACCGATGTTCCAGTTCTTGCCTTTTTCCCAACGAAGGTCAGGGTTTACATTCTTTCCTGGGCCCCAAACTTGATAGTATTTGCCATTATACATATAATAACCGAAGCCCGACATGGTGTTCAACGATTTGTAACTGTCGAAGTTCTGATTGCCCGTTACGCCATAGTCTGCACGCAACTTCAAGTCAGTTAACCAACTCTTTGTGCCTTGCATAAAGGGTTCATCCGAGATTCTCCAGCCGATACTAACGGCAGGAAAGTTACCCCATTTGTGGTTTTTACCAAACTTTGACGACCCTTCATGGCGCAAAGAAGCGGTCAACATGTAGCGCCCTTTCCAGTCATAGCTAATGCGTCCGAAGAAAGCTATTAGCTTAGCATCGTTCATATAGCTACCCATTCCAACCTCACCTTCTTCTTTTGCATAGGTACCTGTGCCGAGATTGTTGTCTTGTAGCGCATTGTTTGGGAAGTCTTTGTTCTCTGCATTCAGGCCAGAATACTTGTCATACTGATAAGAATAGCCCACCATCACCTTGAGATTGTGGTCACCAAAAGAGTTACTGTAGTTCGTAATCCACTCCAAACTGTGCAGCGACGATTTCGAATAGTCTTGTTTAGCTTCCCCAGAATGGCCGCCATTGATGGCCAATGTGCTGGTTGATGGGCGGAACCATTGGTTGTAATTATCATATTGATGGTCGGCAAATGTCAGCTGAGTAGTGAGCACTTGCTTGCCCGAATCTTTCAAAAGAAGTGGGAAGAGATTTAATTTCACCGTTCCATCCCAATCTAACAATTTCGTTGTGCCAGTGTGCTTCTCAAGATTAAGCATCTCAACAGGGTTGTAACTGGCGGGTTGTCCCTTGAAGTTATAATATAAAGTGGGGTTCTGAAGATCACGAATTGGTGTCGTAGGATTGGCTTCTACGGCATTGCGGAACACGTCCCATTGTGCATTTTTGCGATAAGCTATGCGCGGAGCGATATTCAAATTGAATGTTATCAATCCGCTCTTCGTGGTATGATTCAGTGCAATACGTCCACCATATTCCTGACGACCGGAGTATTTGTCAATACCTTTTGCATCACGATAGTCCACCGAAGCGCGGTAGTTTGACTTTGCGTTTCCGCCGCTAAGTGTCAGCGTATGTTGCGTGCGAACGCCCACACGGCTCACCTCTTTCATCCAATCTGTCGATGCACCTAAGTCATAACCGCTACCAGAAGCAATGCGATTGGCACGGTATTCATCGGCATCAAGCATGTCTAACTCTTTCTTAATGACATCGAAAGACACGGTTCCATTATAAGAAGTATGCAGGTTTCCGTCGCGCGATCCCTTTTTCGTGGTTACCAAAATCACACCGTTTGATCCGCGCGTACCATAGATAGCACTGGCTGCTCCGTCCTTTAAAATGTCGAAACTCTCAATATCATTGGGGTTGATATTGGTGAGATTGCCGCCGGGAACGCCATCAATCACAATCAAAGGTCCTAAGCCTGCGGCACGCGATGACACACCTCTCACTTGAATACTGGCTTGATTATTGGGGTCACCCGCGCCCGTATTCGTGATGCTTACGCCAGGAACTTTGCCCTGAATCATCATCGAAGGGTCCACCGTTGCAAGCTTAGTGAAGTCCTTAGATGATACATGTGAGATGGCAGAAGTTAATTCCTTCTTATCCATTGTGCCATAACCAATGACCACGACTTCGCCCAAATTGGCAGCGTCTTCCTTTAATGTTACATTAACTTTACTTTGTCCTTTAATGTTAATCGTCTGTGTTACATATCCTATATAAGATACTTTCAACACCGCGTTACCATTTTTTACTTTCAGCGTAAAGACACCATTGATGTCTGATACCGTACCGTTTTGCGTTCCATTTTCGACTACATTTGCACCGATAATGGGCTCTCCGGACGCATCTTTAATCACGCCTTCTACGTTGAATGCGCCTTGTGCAAAACCACAAAGTGGCATACATAGCGCAAAGAGAATCACAAGAAATAATCTTGTTTGCCGATTAATTGAATTTGGCATAATCGTAAATTTAGGTTTTACTTTAATAATTTTTGTTGTGACAAAGATAATGTTTTTTCACCGTATTGTGCCGGTAAGTAGTGTAGAAGTAGATATTTAATATCTCTTGTCAATTATAAAATACTGATTATCAATATAGAAAAATGTTTCAAATATATATACAAGTAGATGTATATATTCCTTGTAATTGTTTATCTTTGCATTCAATCAATGGAAAATTAATGGTAAAACAGTTGTTTCTTTGTGCTCTTTTGAGTTTCACTTTAGCAGTTCATGCAGGCAATCGCTCCACACAATTAGCCCGCTTAAATAGTGTTTTGGCACAGCAATCCTATTATTTAAAGGCGCGTGAGCAGCATATTGAGCGCCTGAAGGTGCAGCTACAGCACGAACAACGCGTGCAACAACGGCTGCAACTCTATGATCAGCTCTATCAAAACTATTATGTGTTTCAGTTTGATTCGGCCATGAAATATATTGATCGAAGCATTGAATATGCGAAGCACGAGGGGCAAACGGGCTATTATGCCCAAAACATCATTCAGAAAGCCGACCTGCTTTCTATCGGCGGTCTTTATAGTCAGGCCCTCGAAAGCATCGGTTTGCTTGAGCCTTCCACGCTCTCTGCCACGCTGAAATTTAGTTATTATCTGACACTTTTCCACATTTATATCTATTGGGCTGATTATTGTAATGACGCTGTTTATGCGCCCCGGTATCGCGAATTGGGGCGGAAAAACCTGGTTCTCGCAATGCTTTTCTTGGATAAGCATGATAAACGCAATAGCTATTACATGGGCGAATATAGCGGGTATATCCTCAACGATCCCCTAAAGGCACGGAAATATTATCTGCAAAGTGTTGCTACGATGCCCGAAGATACACGCATTCATGCCATGGCTTGCTTTGCTTTAGCTTGCAATTATAATGCTGCCGGCGACACAGATAATTATGAAAACTATCTTCTTATGGCGTGTATCAGCGATGCAAAGAGTCTCACAATGGAGAACATGGCCTTGCAAAACTTGGCTATGTACACGCTCGAACATGGCGAAGGAACCTTAGCGATTGAGGATGCACAGCGCTACATTAACATCTCACTCAACAATGCAAAATTCTATAATAGCCGCTTGCGCATCATCGAAGTGTCTAATCGTTTGCCCATCATTGTCAACAGTTACCAGCGCCAGTTGCAGCAAACAAACAGCTTTTTTCGCAACAGTCTGTTGGTCATTTCGCTTTTTGCCATTTTCCTTTTCGTCTCTATCGCCTTCATTTTCAGGCAAAATCATCGCCTCACCCATAGCCGAAAAAAGCTGCAAGTGTCTAATCATCGGCTGTCAGAGATGAATGAACGGCAGAGCATGCTCAACGAACAGTTGCACGAACTGAACGAGAGATTGGTGGTGACCAATAAAAAGCGTGAGGGGTTGGTGAAGCTTTATATAGGTCTTTGTTCACGTTTCATCAACCGATTGAAGAAACAACAAACCTTAGTGAAGCGGAAGATTAAGGCCAACCAGGCGCAAGAACTGCTCACACAGCTCTCTTCTGATCGCCTTTCTGAAGAGGATGCAATCATCTTTCTTTCGCGTTTTGACAAGGCTTTCCTCGACCTCTACCCCACTTTCCCTGCCGAATTGAATGCACTTTTGCGCCCCGAAGGTCAGATTTTCCAGGTCGATAAACACACCATGACCACCGAACAACGCATCATGGCCTTGGTGCGTTTGGGCGTAACCGAGAGTGCAGAAATCGCCAATCTGCTGTTCTATTCATCGCAAACCATTTATAACTATCGTTCGGCCATTCGTTCAAAGGCCCTCGATAAGGCTAACTTTGAGCAGCAGGTGGCACAACTTTGCACCGTAATGCCCGATTAGGCTCTATGTTGTTGTGCCGCATGGTGGGCATCAGATGCACACAATCAGAACCCCCGGAACAAGTTTATGCGCTTGTCTCGGGGTTCTTTTCTCCCGCATCCAGCTTCTTTTTACCTATATGTTTGAGCCAATACCTGTTTCGTTCTTGTTTCCGTGAGGAATCAAATACTTGCTTTCCTTTGGGCTTCTGACCTGAAAGCGTAATCCTTTCAAGGTGCGACCGATGGCGTTCCCATGCTCCATCGTTGCCACAAAGCTGCAACACTGTTGTTTACGTCAATTTCTTTTCCCTTTTTTGTCTAATGGTTTTTTCTACAAGGCAAACCTACCAAAAATATCAATCGCTTCCTAATTTTTTGCCTAAAAATTGTAGAAAAAGCTGCCTTTTTATGATTTATTACCTACTTTTGCAACAAAGAAGTTGTTTTGTTGTATCCCAAGCGGTGCACAAGACCATTGTAAACAGGGTAAATTTATCATTTTATTGGGTATGAGTTTAACAGAACTTTTAAATTATCGGCGTGCAGTTCGTCATTTTGATGAAACGCAATCCATCGACCCTTCGCGTGTGGAAGCGTGTGTGAAGTTGGCCACATTGGCGCCAACGAGTTCGAATATGCAGCTTTGGGAGGCCTATCATGTCACGGACAGTGCCTTGAAAGGCCAGTTGGCGCATGCTTGTTTGGATCAGCTTGCGGCACGGTCGGCCGACCAGTTTGTGGTGTTTGTCACGCGGCAAGACCGCTATAAGGCACATGCTAAGGCCATTTTGGCACACGAGATGGAGCATATTAAGCGCACGGCACCGGCCGAAAAACAGGAGAAGCGCATCCGGAAAATGACGCAATATTACGCGAAACTCATGCCGTTTCTCTATTCACGTGGCTGTCGGGTGTGGGGCATGGTGCGCAAACTGCTTGCCTTTTGCATCGGTCTAAGGCAGCCTATTTTGCGCGATGTGAGCGAAACCGACATGCGTGTGACGGTGCATCAGAGTTGCTCTTTGGCTATACAAACGTTTCTTTTGGCCATGGCCGAAGCCGGATATGACACGTGTCCGCTCGGTGGCTTTGATAATAAGTTGGTGAAGAAGGCGTTAAAATTGCCACGCAGAAGCCAAGTTTGCATGGTGATTGCCTGCGGAAAACGGGCTGAAGACGGTGTCTGGGGTGAGCGGTTCCGCCTACCTTTCGAGACATTCTACCATCAGGTTTAGGGCGTGAGACGGTGCGTTACGGCGTGGTCTGCCTGCTTGATGGTTGCAAAGGCATAGCGTTTTTCGTACCATAAGACATGGATTGGCGCCCCCTATCTTTTCTGTTATCTTATCGCATGGTCTGTATCATCAAATAAAATGATAGAGATTACTGCGTAAAAAGGTGCAGATTGTCAAGCAAAATGGCATAGATTGCAAGGTAATCTATGCCATTTTATTTTTGTTTGTAACCGACTTATTGTGGCCATCACATCGTAGTTGGACGAAGATAACTTATCCTCTTTTGGAGCATCGTGCAGCCATAAGGCCTTTTATGATGGCGGGCCGTGGTGTGATGGATGCACTTTTGTTTGTTGGGTGCCTGTGAAATCGGGTGGGAGAGGGTGCTTAGAAACAAGCATGCTGTCAGCTTTCGGGCGCCCTCTCTTGGCCTGTTGCGCCTTAGTGTGCTTCCAACCAGTTGGCACCCCAGCCGGCATCGGCCAGCAAGGGCACACTGAGGGGGTAGGCATTTTGCATTTCTTCGAGCACAATGCGTTCCACTTTCTCTTTCTCTTCGGGCAACACCGAGAAGTTAAGTTCATCGTGTACCTGGAGAATCATCTTCGAACGGATGCCTTCTTGCTCAAATCTTTCCGCAATATGAATCATCGCTATCTTGATGATATCGGCTTCAGAGCCCTGGATAGGGGCATTGATGGCGTTGCGTTCGGCAAAACCTCGCACAGTGTTGTTGCGCGAATTGATGTCGGGAAGATAGCGTTTCCGGCCGAATAGTGTCACGGCATAACCTGTCTTTTTGGCCTCAGCAATGGCTTGATCCATGTAGGCTTTCACTTTGGGATAGGTGGAAAAATAGCCCTCGATGAGCTGTTTTGCCTCCTTGTTGTCAATGCCCATGCGTTGTGAAAGCCCAAAGGTTGTGATGCCATAGATAATGCCAAAATTGGCTTGTTTGGCCTTTTTTCGCTCTAAAGGGGTTACCTCTTCGACGGGTTTGTGGGCTATTTTTGCTGCTGTAGCCGCATGAATATCTACGCCTTCTCTGAACGATTCTTGCATGTTTTCGTCGCCACTGAGATGCGCCATGATGCGAAGTTCGATTTGAGAATAGTCAGCTGAAAAGAACAAGCAGCCGGGTTCGGGAATGAAACATTTGCGAATTTCTTTGCCATCTTCGCTCCTCACGGGGATATTTTGCAGGTTAGGGTCGCTCGAAGAGAGGCGTCCTGTGGCTGTAAGTGCCTGATTAAACGAGGTATGGATGTGGCCTGTGCGTGGATTAATGAGCTTCGGTAGCGCATCAATATAGGTGCTTAGTAGTTTCTTTAAGCCGCGATAGTCCAAGATAAGCGCCACGATGGGGTTCTTGCTGCTGAGCGATTGCAACACTTCTTCATTGGTAACATACTGGCCTGTCTTTGTCTTTTTGGGCTTTTCCATGATGTTGAGCTTGCCAAAGAGGATGTCGCCCACTTGTTTCGGACTTGAAATGTTGAACGATTCGCCTGCTATTTCATAGATTTCCCGCTCAATTTGCTGCATTCTCTCGGTGTAAGCGACCGATGTTTCGCGCAGTGCTTCGGTGTCGAGGCGCACACCTGTGCGTTCCATCTCGGCTAAAACGGGTACTAAAGGCATCTCGATATTCCAGAAAAGCGACTCGGTTCCGGTGGCTTTGAGCTGTGGTTCGAGCACGTTTTTCAGTTGAAGTGTGATGTCAGCATCTTCACATGCATATTCAAACACGTCCTTGGGGGCGAGCATCCGCATGGGCTTTTGTCCCTTTCCCGGCGCGCCTATCAGCTCATCGATGTGGATTGTCTTATAGTTTAAGAGTGTTTCGGCCATGTAATCCATGTTATGACGCAATTCGGGTTGCACCACATAGTGGGCCAACATCGTGTCAAACATTCTGCCTTTTAGTGTGATGTCGTAATTTTGTAGCACCTCATAATCATACTTTATGTTCTGACCAATTTTAAGAATCGCAGGGTCTTCGTAGAGAGGTTTAAAGATATTAACATATTGTAAGGCCTCTTTACGATTGGAAGGAATGGCTACATAGTAGGCTTCATGTTCGGCATTGGAAAACGATAAACCTACTAATTCGGCATCAATAGCATGGGTTGAGGTCGTTTCTGTGTCTAAACTAATGAATGATTTTGTCCTAAGAAAATCACAAAGTTGTTGTGCTTCTTCCTGACTTTCAATAAGTTTATAATTATGTTTTATGGTTTTTATGCTTTCAAAATTCGATTTTTCAACGCTTTCTGATGGATTACTCGGAATACTTGCGAATAAATCGGGTTGAAAAGTGCTGTTTTTAGCTTTTTCAGCGCCGCCATTTAAAATTTTATTCGCTAAGGTCTTAAATTCTAATTCGGCAAAAATTTCGCGGAGTTTTGCTTCATCCGGTTTTTGAATTTCCAAAACATCGAGTTGTAGTTCGATGGGCACATCGGTTTTAATCGTTGCCAGAAATTTCGACATTTTAATATCTTCGGTGGCAGCTTCTACATTCAATCGCATCTTACCTTTTAGTTGAGTTGTGTTTGAAAGCAGACCTTCAACCGATCCAAACGCATTGATAAGTTTCACTGCTGTCTTCTCTCCAACGCCGGGACAACCAGGAAAATTGTCGACAGCATCGCCCATAAGTGCCAGCAAGTCGATGACTTGTTCGGGGCGTTCGACACCATATTTTGCCTGAATTTGTTGTGGACCGATGATGTCATAACCGCCACCATGGCGCGGTTTATACATGAAAACGTTGTCTTTTACCAACTGTCCGTAGTCCTTATCGGGCGTAAGCATGTAGGTTTTCACGCCTTCCTGACCGGCTTTTGTGGCCAATGTGCCAATGACATCATCGGCTTCAAATCCCTCTTTTTGCAGGATAGGAATGTGAAATGCGTGCAGGATTTCCTGAATGATGGGCACACTTTGTCGGATAGCTTCGGGCGTTTCTTCACGTTGTGCCTTGTAGGGTGGGTAGGCTTCATGGCGGAAAGTCTTGCCCAAATCGAATGCCACGCCAAGGTGAGTGGGTTGCTCTTTGGTGATGATTTCGTGCAGGGTGTTGACAAATCCTAATATGGCCGAAGTGTTAAGTCCCTTAGAATTGATGCGCGGTGCACGGATAAGTGCATAATATGACCTGAAAATCAGGGCATAGGCATCGATTAAAAATAATTTATTCATTGCTCTCTTGTTTGGTGTAAAATTACGAAAAAAAACGCATTTATCCCTTAATACGCCTATTATTCCCATAGAAAATGCGTATTTTTGTAACAAAGAAATGAACGCATGGACTATTTATCGCTCATTAAAAGCCCCATTCACGAGGAATTAAATGATTTTGTAACACTCTTTAATCGGTCGTTAAAGCATGAAAACGGCCTGCTGTCACGCGTGTTAGAGCATATTCGTCAGCGTGGCGGAAAGCGCATGCGGCCGATGCTTACCTTATTGATGGCGAAGAACTTCGGCATCGTTTCCGAAGTAACACAGTATGCTGCGATCGGCTTAGAGCTGTTGCATACGGCCAGTTTGGTGCACGATGATGTCGTTGATGAGAGCAATAAACGGCGCGGACAGGCCAGTGTAAACGCGCTTTTCGACAATAAAGTGAGTGTGTTAGTGGGCGATTATATCCTGTCAACAGCCTTGCTTTCAGTTTCTTATACGCATTCAGAACTGATCGTTCGCTATCTTTCCGAGTTAGGAAGAACGCTTTCTGATGGTGAAATCTTGCAGTTGAGCAACATCGATAATACGCAGATCAGCGAGGAAGCCTACTATGAAATTATTAAGAAAAAGACGGCCGTTTTGTTTGAAATGTGTGCTGTTATCGGTGCAGTGAGTGCTGGAGCGTCTGACGATGAGGTGGTTGCTGCGCGACAATTTGGGCAGGACTTGGGTATAATTTTCCAGATTCGCGACGACATTTTCGACTATTATGAGGAGACAGAGGTGGGTAAACCCACGGGAAACGACATGCTTGAGGGTAAGCTAACCTTGCCCGTTATCTATGCTTTGCAGTCGACTGGCGACGAAGCGATGTTGGCTTTAGCACATAAAGTGAAGCAACAAGAGGTGAATGCAGCTGAAATTGCGTCGTTAGTGGCGTTCACAAAGGCGCATGGGGGCATTGAATATGCCGAACAACAGATGGCTAAACGCCATGCAGCCTGCATGCGGTTTATTGACGAAAGGGTAGGGGATGCGGCCATTAAAACCGCATTAACTGCCTATTTGGATTATGTCATTGCGCGCAAAAGTTAGTTTCTTAATCCCTTAATTCATAGTAGTTTATCCCATATTTGGTGTAAATGGATACCCATTCAGCACATATTGCATGGTAATATGTGCTGAATTAGTTTATAAAGTGCACCAAATTGTTGGCTAATTTGCATCATATTAGTGTGTAAAGTGATGCATATTGGGGCATGGCTCGTACCGAGTTAATTTCCAAACACCTAATTTTTTATTTGATTTCTTTGAGGTTATAGTCCAATTTCTGGATGATGGTATCGGTAGTTAGCTCTCTGATTTCAAGGCGATTAAAGAACGTTTTAATTTTGCATGGCTTTAATTTGATGCGTATGTCGTTATTCAAATCGATAACACCTTGCTCATTTTCCTTTTCGACAATAAATAGACTGTCGTTTGGTGTAGAGGAAATGTTATCATATTCAAAAGGAACAAGGGTTTTATTTTCACGGTTAACAATACCAAATTTCTTCCCTTTTGAGACAATAAAGGTGCTTTTATACATGTTGGTCGTTATTGATTCGTATGCTAATGGAAGTAAAATTTTTTCTTCATCCGCATCAAAGAAGGCTTTTAATCCATCCTTTTCGAGGATACAATAAGAAGGGGACGCCTGGACATTGTCGTAGGAAGAGTTGGTAAGCATCTGCATTTTCTTCATGCTGAACAGCTTTTTTTTGCCTTGTATATCGTCTAATTTAACGATGCCGTTATCGTCGATTTGTTTTATACTTTTATATGAAAAAGGCAGAATGATGTTGTTATCAATGTCTATCATACCGTAACATCTGTTTTGATAGGCAATGAAATAAACTTGTCGATTATTGTTAAGATTATTCATAATTAGCAGTTCTTTTTCGTATTGTGGCTTAATAATAGTCAGTCCTTCACTATTAATAACTCCCCATAATCCATCCTTTTCGAAGCTATAATCTGAGGCTGAGTGTTTGTAGTCGTAGTAGATGGGACCCTTAGTTTGATTGATGGTGATTCCTTTTACAATGTCTTTATCGTTGAATATATAGTCACAGGGTGTTTCTTTTCTAAGTGTCCAGAATCCATTCGTATAAGTGATATACGCATATATGGGTGCTACAACGATATTTCCTTTTGCATCACAGATTCCGTAGTGTTCTTTTTTGACAATGAAATAATCTGTCTCTTGTGATGTATCTACTCTTTTCTGTTCAATATATAGGTAGATTGGAGGGAGGATTTGATTGCCATCATGGCTGTAAAGACCTACATTCTTTCCTTTTCTTACAAGCCAATAGTCGTTTTGGGAGGCGTAGTAGCTTGCTTTTATCTCGTCTATCTCATCATATTCTATGGGAATACATTGCTTTCCGCTTTTGTAATAGATGCCATGTTTACCGTTCTTGATGACGTGATAGAAAACATTACGGGTTGGGAAAATAGAGTCAATATCGGTGATAATGGGCCTATTTTGGGCATCGTCCAGGCTGAGTTTGCCATTGTTTTGTTGGCGGATGTTGGTTGTTGCTATGAATTTTACAGTGATTTGAATGTCTTGTGCATAGACACTTATTGTTGTACATGCCATGATGAGCAGGAGGATTGCAATCTTTTTCATACGTTTATATGTTTTATGATGTATCATTTTTATTTGATTTCTTTGAAGTTATAGTCCAATTTCTTAATGGTTTGAAACGTTGTGATGTTGATGAGTTCTATGCGATCATCATAGGTGTATATGAGATAAGGTGTCATTCCATAAACCAATTCGTTCTTCAGGTTGACAATGCCATATTGCTTTTCTTTCCTGATAACAAAGAGATTGGGCTTGCAGGAGGCTTGGATTTCATCGTAACCATAGGGGATAATCTGCTTGTCTTCGCGGTTGACAACTGCCGTTTTTCCCTCTATGGTGACAATGAAGTGCTCATTATCATCGAGACCTGATATGGAATTGTATTTGAAAGGGAAGAGAATTTGCATGTGGTGGTAGTCGACAGCAGTTTCAAGGCCATTCTTTTTGAGATATAGATACCGATCAGTGACGTTGCTCTTGTCATAGAAGAGGTTGAGCGCTAATTGCTTTTTAGCCATGTTATAGAGCTGTTTTCCCTCATCGGTAGTGAGTTCTATGGTATTGTAGAAATAGGTATGTTCGATTTTTTTGTATTGAAAGGGGAGTACAATCTTGTTGTCTATGTCAATCAATCCAAATTGGTTGTCTTTGCAGGCGATGAAATAAGCGGTGCTGTCTGAGTGGATATAGCCAACTTTCTCTAATGGTTTGTCATACTGAACAGTGATGACCGGCTGTCCATTTTCACGTAGAAGTCCCCATGTTTTGCCCTGTTTATAATTGAAATAGAAAAGTTTTTGTTCGTTTTTTTGTATTGTAATGGGCATAGCATCGTCTAATGTGATGTCTTTAATGATATCTTTATAGTTGAAGAGATAATGGCAACTATCTCCTTTTGTCAGCTTAAAATACCTCAAATATCTATATTCTATGGCGGTGTATTGTGGGTCGACAATAAATTTTCCCTCGTTATTACAGAGCCCATATAAACCTTTTTTCACGATGAAATAGTTGCTTGCAGTGGTACAGTAGCTGCAGGCTACCTCTATACTATCATAGAGTGGCGGCAGAATTTCTTTGCCCATGTATGAATAAAGACCTTGTTTGTCTTCCTTGTTGACGAGCCAATAACGGTTGTTATAGGAAGTAATGGTGCTGAATGCGATGGGGATTAAGCATTTTCCTTCGGTGTCATACAATCCTTTCTGCCCCTCTTTGCTTATCATGAAGCTATCAAAGTGCGTGCCGAAAATCGTATCAGCATCAACGATAATAGGCTTCTTGTGGAAGTCGTTGAGGCTGAATTTACCATTGGTTTGTTTGCAGATGCTGGCCTTTTGATAATAGACCGCGACGCCTATCTGGGCTTTTAGGGGCATCAGCGATAGGGTGAAAAGCGAAAGGATAAGGGCCATTTTCTTTTTCATAAGATAAAAATGGTTAGCGGAGTGGGGAACATGAGTGCTATATGAAGCAGAAACGCCCGCCTCTCTATGATAAGAAAGCGGAGCGTTTCGCGTTGTTTTTTTAGAAGAATTTGGTTTCTTTGCCGAGGATTTCACTGAGCAACAAGTTGGTCAAACGGCTGGTTCCCATGCGAAACCATTGATTGGTGAGCCATTTTTCGCCCAGAACCTCTTTTACAATCGTGTAGTAGGTGATGGCATCCATGACCGAGTTAATGCCGCCAGCGGGCTTAAAACCTATCTGTATGCCTGTTTTATCGTAGTAGGCTTTGATGGCTTGACACATCACATACGCCGCTTCTGGCGTGGCACTTACTTTCTCTTTACCCGTGGAAGTCTTGATATAGTCGGCACCGGCATACATCGAAAGCAGTGCAGCCTTCATGATGTTGCTGCCATTTCCTAAGTCGCCTGTCTCCAAAATCACCTTCATGGGCACGTCGCCACACGCTTGTTTGAGTTCGTTAATATCATCGCAAACGCCCTCATAATCTTCACTTAAGAACTTACCTACGGGCATAACAATGTCAATTTCGGTAGCACCATCGGCAATGGCTAATTGCGTTTCGGCCACTTTCACTTCCATTCGGGCTTGCGATGAGGGGAAGTTGCCCGAGACATTGGTAATCGCTACGCCGTCAACTTCGAGACTATTGCTCACCAATTCGGTGAAAACCGGATAGACGCAGATGGCGGCTACATGGGGAAGATCGGGGTAATCGCGGTCAAATTGATTAACTTTCTCGACCATTTGAAGCACCTTTTCTTCGGTGTCGGTGGTGCTAAGGGTGGTGAGTTCGATGCTGCCCAAGAGGAATTTCTTTACCTCGTGTGTGTTGTTTTGTGGCACATTCTCGGCCACAATCTGTGCGACGGCCGCCTGAACATCGGCATCGTTGACCTGAGTGTCGTACAACTTGAGCATCTCTTCGTATTTGCTTTGTGTGTCGTCACTGCGAGTTGACTCGCTGATAGGAAGGATTGTCTTCATTTTAATAAATTGATTTTTGGGTGGATATTTATAATTTTAATTTTTCATTTTGCTGGTGTCGGTCGTGGTCGCGTTGCGTCTTTTTGGCAAAACTCTTGCGTATTTCGGCCGAAAGATCGATGCCTGTTTGATTGGCTAAGCACACAAGCACCCACAACACATCGGCCATCTCCTCGCCAAGGTTGGGCTTTTCGCCCGGTTTGAAGCTCTGTTCGCCATAGATTCGGGCAATAACACGGGCCAATTCGCCCACTTCTTCGGTGAGACAAGCCATGTTGGTGAGCTCGTTAAAATAGCGAACGCCATAGGTTTTTATCCATTCGTCGACTGCTGTTTGCAGTGCTTTGAGGGTGATTTCTTCGTTCATTATGTAAAAGTTTTTAGGGGAAAGAGCAAGCCAAAGACAATACCGAAGAGCAATGTGAGCGCTGCTAATGCAAGCAGGTAGACGACTAATGCTTTCAATGCCTTGTTGTTGTGAGGGGGAGTGCTTTGGTCTTGTTTCATCACCACCATTTTATAGTTTACAAAAGTGGGCTATATTGTAATGTAAAATGCACTATATTGTGCACGAAAGTGTGCTGTATTGTTGACTAATCTGCATGCTTTTAATTGCATTATGGGGTGGGGTGCGGCGGCAGGTGCACGCCTTGGTTCATTCTTTTGCCTTGCTATCCATGCAAATCGTTACGGGACCATCGTTGATGAGTGCCACTTTCATGTCGGCACCAAACGTGCCTGTTTGCACTTTTTGGCCCAACTGGCGCGACAGTTCGTCGCAAAAGTACTGGTAGAGCGGGATGGCAGTCTCATGTTTGGCGGCGCGAAGCCACGACGGACGGGTGCCCTTTTTGTAGCTTGCAAAGAGTGTAAATTGCGAAACGACGACCATTTCGCCTTGAATATCTTGTATGGAGCGGTTCATAACACCTTGCTCATCATCGAAGATGCGTAGGTTTATAACTTTGTGTATCAGCCAATTGGCATCTTCTTGGGTGTCACTTTCTTCGATACCTAATAGGATAACAAGCCCTTTTTCAATAGCAGCCTCCACTTGATGGTGGATGGTTACGGAGGCTTGTGCACAGCGTTGTATCACAATTCTCATGCAACAAATTTACAAATTTATTATGAATTGTCTGTGGCTTCAGGATGAAAATGTTTGTAAACGAGATTGCCTTTTGCTCGCCCTAATATCTTGTTAATATCCTGATTATCAGCCTTTTTTATTGCATTTATGGTTTTTAATTGCTTCAGCAGTGCTTCTTTGCCTTTCGGACCAAGTCCTTTAATATCGTCAAGTTCGCTGTGTAGTGCATGCTTGGAGCGTTTATTGCGGTGGAAGGTGATGGCATAGCGGTGCACTTCGTCTTGTATTTCGGTGAGCACATGAAAGAGTTCACTCTTGATGTCTAAGCCAACAACCACGGGAGGATTGCCAAAGAGTAGCTCGTTGGTGCGGTGATGGTTGTCTTTTGCGAGGCCGGCAATGGGGATATGAAGATGGAGTTCGTCTTCAACTACTGCTCTAACGGCTTCCATTTGTCCTTTGCCGCCATCGGTAATGATGAGGTCGGGTAGGGGAGTTTGTTCTTCTATCATGCGCGAATAGCGCCGCCTGACGACCTCTTGCATCGAGGCATAGTCGTCGGAGCCTACCACTGTTTTGATGTTATACTTGCGATAATCCTTGCGTGAGGGCTTCATCCGCTTGTAAACAATGCAGCCTGCAACCGCATCTGTGCCCGAGATGTTGCTGTTATCAAAGCATTCAATGTGGAGGGGAAGTCTATCTAACTGCAATTTGGTTTGCAGTTCTTTCATCAATCGCGTTTGCTTTTGTTCGGGATTGAGCTTCTCTGTTTGTTTCAACCGGTCGAATTTGTATTGTCTTACATTCATCTCCGAGAGGTCTAACAGATGCTTCTTGTCTCCTTTTCGGGGAACAGTGAAAGTAGATTCTTTGATGTTCCAGCTTATTTCAAACGGCACAATAATTTCTTTTGCCTGACTGTTGAAGCGTGAACGAATATCAGTAATCGCCATGAGAAGCAATTCTTCATCGCTCTCTTCCAACTTCCTTTTGTATTCATAGGTGAAACTTTGGTTGATCATTCCTTGGCGCACGTGAATGTAATTGATGTAGACATTCTTTTTGTTGTCATCATCTATAATCGAGAACACATCTACATCGTCAATGGTATGGCTGACAACTTCGCTCTTGGTAACGAAGTCTTGTAACAGCATGAGTTTCTCTTTGCAGTCTTGTGCGGCTTCAAATTTGAGGAGTTCTGCGTTCTTTAGCATGAGCTTCTCTAAGTGCATGGCCACTGCTCTGTTGTTGCCTTTGAGAATTTCACGCGCTTGTTTCATATTCTCTTGATAGTCTTCGTAGCTTTGTTTGTTGATGCATGGGGCATCACAATTATGGAGATGATATTCCAAACAGGGCTTGAAACGGCCTTGCTGAATGCTTTCTTTGGTTAAAGGTAGATGGCAAGTGCGGGGCTTATATAGTCGTTTAATGATGTTGAGGATGGCATTCATGCTCCCAACATGGGGGTAAGGGCCATAGAATGTGCCGGTATGTTTCTCGATGGTTCGTGTTTTAAAGATGCGTGGAAAGTACTCGTTTGTGATACAAATGCTGGGATAGGTCTTCCCATCTTTGAGCAGAACGTTGTACCGGGGATTATATTTCTTGATGAGATTGTTCTCTAATAGGAGGGCATCCTCTTCGCTATTAACAACCGTGTAGCTAATATCTTGTATCTTGGAAACAAGAACTTTTGTTTTATAGCGGTCCACTTCTTTGTGGAAATAGGAAGATACCCGAGCCTTGAGTCGCTTGGCTTTCCCTATATATATAATGGTATGCTGATCATCATAGAACTGATAGCTGCCGGGTTTGTCGGGCATATTGAGCACAATATTCTTCAAACGGGCTAATCTTTTCTCGTTTTCTTCTTTGGTCATTGTTGCGAATCTCCTTTGTATAAAGAAGAAATCGCTCGTTTTGTTTCACGTGAAACGTAAACGAACGATTCTGTTTTTAAAACTTTAAAAGCGAGGTTATCTCAATATCTTGGTCGAAACGGGAGCGGCTTTCTGGGAACTCGCTTGCCAATTCGATAATGAAATTGCAATAAATCTTTTTGGGATTGAACTTCTTTACCAAATCGCATGCGGCCTTCATGGTGCCACCTGTTGCCAAAAGATCGTCGTGAAGCAGAACAACATCGCTCTCACTGATGGCATCTTTGTGAATCTCTATGGTGTCAATACCATATTCCTTAGCGTAGCTTTCTTGAACAGTCTCGCACGGAAGCTTGCCGGGTTTGCGGCATAACACTACGCCGGCACCTAACGATGTGGCTACGGCTGAGGACATAACAAAGCCTCTACTTTCGATACCTACAATTTTAGTAATGCCCTTATCAGCATACAACGCACACATTTCTCGTGTGATTTCTTTCAGTGCTTCTGGGTTTTTGAATAGTGTTGTGACATCTCTAAAGTTCACACCTTTAATAGGCCAATCTGGAATGCAGCGCAGATTGTCTAATAACAATGGGTTGTTCATATCTTTCTTTGTTAATGATGATTTTCTTATACCTTATTTTATATATGGAATTCCTTTCTGAATGTTGACAGAATGTGATATGCGTTTGCTTGGAAAAGCGTCAAACGGATGCAATAGTATCGTTGCTTTTAATATTTAAGTTATCGAGTATCAGTGTATTATTCATATTGCTGTTTCACGTGAAACCTTATTATTTTTGTACAAATGTGGTCGCCTTTCGTTGCTCTTTTATCGTCCTAAAAGCACAAGAAGCACGTTAATGTCGCTGGGAGATACGCCAGGTATGCGGCTGGCTTGCGCTAAAGTTTCAGGATTTATAGCCGATAACTTCTGTCTCCCTTCAGTAGAAATCTCGTGAAGTTCGTCATAATGGAATCTATTTTTAATCTTTATATGTTCCAATCGGTGCATTTTGTCTGCAATAATACGTTCTCTTTCAATATAACCTTTATATTTAATGCGAATCTCTGCGGCCTCAACAATCTCTTCTTTTCGATTTAAAGGGGCTTCGATTGCAGCTTTAAGTTCTGGGATAATGGTTGAAAGATTTTGAAGATTTAGTTGTGGACGTGCAATAAGATCGGCTAATTTGCAGCCTGCTCGCAAAGGTGTTGTGTCAAACTTTGCAAGGAGTGGATTGATTTCTTGCGCTTTAATAGGGAACTCTTCGCAGAATGTAACGAGACGTTGGATGGCTTCTTTTTTCTCTATCCACCAGTCATAGCGGTCACGTTTGGCTATACCTAATTCGTAAGCACGTTCGGTTAAGCGCGCATCTGCATCGTCTTGACGGAGCAATATGCGATATTCTGCCCGAGAAGTGAACATACGGTAGGGCTCATCTACTCCCTTTGTTGTAAGGTCATCAATGAGTACTCCGATATAACTTTCGTCCCTTTTCATCACGAAGGGCTGTCCTCCTGCACAACGAATAGCGGCATTTATTCCTGCAACAAGGCCTTGACCACCCGCTTCTTCATAACCTGTTGTGCCGTTAACTTGTCCGGCAAAGAACAAACCTGCAACGACCTTTGACTCTAAAGACTGTTGTAATTGGGTAGGATCGAAGTAATCATACTCGATAGCATAGCCGGGTCTATAGATTTTAATGCCGCGAAAGGCCGGAATATGGCGTAGGGCTTCTAACTGAATATCCATTGGCATACTGGATGAAAAGCCATTTAAATACATTTCATTCGTATTTTCTCCTTCAGGTTCTAAGAATAAAGGATGCTGCTCTTTGTCGGGGAATGTTACCAATTTTGTTTCTATCGAAGGACAATAGCGTGGTCCAGTGCTTTGAATTTGACCGTTGAAAAGGGGAGATTCTGCAAGTCCTTTTTGCAAAGTTTCATGCACTTCGCGATTTGTATAGGTTGTCCAACAAGGTAATTGTCTTAGCATTCTATGTGGACCT
>ERZ772957.27-NODE-27-length-122686-cov-9.742479_pt1 | contig 122686 bp, 134 predicted proteins | sample MGYA00580682_ERZ772957 | MGnify/ENA primary metagenome ERZ772957 (study PRJEB29015, sample SAMEA2737921) | human oral metagenome | biome: human oral; feature: human-associated habitat; material: dental | place: China | collected 2025 ... | reverse complement strand
GCAAACTCGCCCTTGTTGATGACGGCGCGGATGCCATTGACGTTCCAGGAAAATAATCGCATTCTTGTATTATACAACGGATTATCATGGTATAATTGCTAAATATGACTAAAAAGACATCCCGAATCGTGGTTAATATGATTTCGGAAAGTGAGTTTACGGTCCAAGGACATGGTGTACATACAGCTTATAAGGAGATTACTGGTGCCTTGGAAAAACAGCCTGCTATTGATATTGCCATTAACACTAATCGATCGGCAGATATAGTTCATGTCCAGACAGTGGGTATGTATGCATTGGGACGGTTACTGCGCAAAAACGGTAAAAAAATTGTTTCAGCACACTTGGTACCAGATAGTTTCATTGGATCATTGAGGGCGGCCAAATACTGGAAGCCAGTTGGTAAATTGTGGCTAAAGTTCTTCTACAGCCGGGCCGACCTTGTGTTGGCCTGTTCCAAGATGGTACATGATGAGCTGGTTCATGACATGAAATTGTCTAACGTCAAGGTGTTATACAATACAGTTGACATGGCGCGATATCGGGTTACTGCTGATGATCGCCGTGTTGCGCGTCAAGCGTTACATCTGACAGAACGTGATTTCGTCGTCATCGGTAATGGCCAAGTGCAGCCTCGCAAACGACTTGATACCTTTATATCAATCGCTCGTGCAATGCCGGATGTTACGTTTTATTGGATTGGTGGTATTCCATTTAAACATCTTGGGGCTAAATACGAGTCAATGCAAAAACTTATTAATTCAGTTCCTCCTAACCTTACGGTAACCGGTGTTATACCGCTCGAAGATGTGCGCCAGTATTATATGGCAGCTGATGTGTTTGTATTGCCGGCTACTCAGGAAAATCATCCTGTGTGTGTACTGGAGGCAGCTGGTGCTGGATTGCCGATAGTATTGCGTGATATTCCGCAGTATGACGATACATTTCGTGGCTCGGCAGTTATGGCGGGTACTGATGAGCAATTTATTCAATTAGTGACCCGTCTCAGAACAGATGCGTCTTTTCGCCAGTCAGCAATTCATGGTGCTAAAAAAATTGCTGAACGATTTGATAGCGGTGCTGGCGCCAAGCGCTTAGTCGCGATGTATCAAGAGTTGCTAAAAGAAGATGAGGAATGCGCGTAGGCTTGTTCACCGATACCTATCGACCGTCGATTAACGGCATCGTTTTTGTGGTCGAATCGCTCAAGCGCGAGCTCGAGGCGCTGGGTCATGACGTCTATGTGTTCTGCCCCGCCAAGTCGATAAATCCGGCCAAGCAGGCTGAGCTACTTAACGAAGACCCGGATTCGCACATCGTCCGCTTTCCATCGATCAAGGGCGCGTTTTTTGATGATTACGATACGTCGGTGTTCTTCCCGCCAGCGGTGCAGCGTCGCATCAAAGAGCTAGAGCTGGACATCGTGCATATCTTTACGCCGTCGCAAATCGGCCTGGTGGGTGTCAGCGCGGCGCACAAGCAGCAGATCCCCCTCGTCATCCAGCACTGCACCGATATGTACGAATTTGCTGAGCATTATCCGGCGGTGCTGCCGGGGATTTTGACGCTGGCTGGCGTGGTGCTGCCACTGTCAATTAAGCTCAGGGGCCGTGATTTATTTGAACTGGTCAAGCTATATCGGCCGCGCAGCATCACCAAATGGAACCGGGCCATCATCGAGTGCGTCATCACTATCCTCTACAGCAAAGCCGACGCCGTCATCGCTCTCAGCCGCAAAAGCGTGGCTCAGCTCAGTGGTTGGCAGGATGACGATCATCTGTACGATTTGACATTGCTGCCAAATGGTGTCAATGCTCTGCCGCGACCGTCAGCGACTCAGCTCAAGGCCTTTCGGGCAGAGTGGGGTCTCCGGGCATCTGATGAAGTGTTTGGCTTCATTGGGCGGCTGGGCGAAGAGAAAAACTTACCGATTTTGATCAAGGCCTTTGACAAGTACGTCGCCAAGGCTCGCCCCAAATCCAAATTGCTGTTCGTTGGCGATTTCGAGTACCGCAAAAAGCTTGAGGAGATGGCGGCCGAGAGCAAGTACGCTGATCGGATCATCTTTACCGGTGCTTTGCCGCGGGAGGAATTAGGCGTAGCCTATCAGGCGCTGGATGTGTTTTGCTTCCCGTCGCTCAAGGATACCCAGGGCTGGGTGCTACACGAAGCGGCGCATGCTCGTAAACCAATTATCATCATTGACACGCAGGTATCCGAGGTGGTGCGTGACGGTGTGAACGGTATCTTCGTGAAAAATCGACCCAAGAGTATGGCGGACGCCATCATTACGCTGCTCCGTTCGCCAGCGCGCCGAGCAAAGTTTGGCGCCGAGAGCAAAAAATTAGCAGCCACATTCACCGAGCGCCGTCAGGTCCGCAAATTAGAGAAATTATACCATCGGGTTATCGCCCAGAAAGCTGCTGCCGCGTCTCGCGATCTTGATCGCGGCGCTTGATGGTCTCGCGCTTGTCGTAGGTTTTTTTACCTTTGGCCAGAGCGATGACGACCTTAATGAATTTACCACTGGTTAATAATTTGGTTGGCACGATGGTCATGCCCTGCTTTTTTGCTTCGGTAAAGCGCGCTAATTGGCGTTTACTGACTAATAATTTCCGTGCCGAGGTATCGACGCTGCGAGTATTTGTCTGGCCGCGAACATTGAGTCGCAGCGAAAAACTAGCATTGTTCAGCCATAATTCACCGCCGCGCAGACTAACGAATGCGCCTTTGAGTTGTACATGCCCTTCCCTGGCAGCGCGCACTTCCATGCCGGTCAGCACCAGCCCGGCCACAATCTCCTCGCCCAATTCATAGTCAAATCGTGCTCGGCGATTTACGACGGCTTGAGTGGATGGTTTTTTGGTCTTGGCGGGCTTGGTCACGTGATTATTGTAGCATGTAGGATGGAGCCTTAGCTAGAAGAGGATTGGTTCGTCTGGGTCGTGCTCTTCTGTGTCTGGATCGCACTGAAGCAGGATATCTGCCTAATCAAGCCTCGCTAGTGTAGCAATTGCTTCTTCATCCGCAATCATCATATCCTCTCGCATTTCGTCTATGACGGCTGCGAGCTCCTCTAGGGCTACTTGCTTTTGTGACATCTCTAATTCATCATCGCTACATATGATATCAATACGGGTCAGGATCTCTTTGTATAGTTGATCAAGCAACTCTGACTTGTCTAAATCAAAGAGAGTTTGAATCCCTGCCATATCTATTGACGCTTCTTCCTCTAAACGACGACTCTCTTTTGTATCACCCCGCAGCTCAGCTAGCTTGCTGCTGAGGATTTTTTGGGTAATTTCAATGACAGTCTCCGCGTCAACGGGACGTGGAATTTCCCTTTCGGGGGCTAAAATTTTCTGGATAAGCCAATTGAGCTTATGTGATGTATCCATTGTCTTCACTTTGTATTCTAGTCCGGCCAAGACGTGGTATTTCGCTGCGTTTGGCGCGAGTCCATCACTGAGAATTGCACCAAGCATCCCCTGAAGCTCTTTAATCGCTTGCAGTTCTTCTTCTGGTATATCTTTGATGGCCTCTTGGTAGTTGTTGCGCTCATTTACCATCTCTTCAGCCGTGTTGTGATTGTCATGAACATCGCTATCTGAAGTATTCCACGGGAAATTATACCCACGCATATTATTGTCATACAGTACCGTTCCGATTATGTGTAGCATGGCTGCTTGGGTGCGCGACGAAAGGGGTGACTCATTATTGTTAGTCTCCAATTCGGCTGGACAAAACTTTTTGACAAACTTTTCAGCTGGTGCAGCGATATGGGTAATGTCCTCACCACTGGCTGTGTAGTATCTTTTGTCTATTTGCTCTTCTGGTAGCGCTTGCGGTGTCGTCTCTATACTCATGGTCTCATATTATAACATTGTTTAACTATAAATACAATACCCGGCTATTGTTTTTCTAGCCCGTGCACTTCACCGGTTGTGAAGTCCCATTTGGCATTATGCTGACACTGACATACGAGAGCTAGGACATTGCGGCCGAGTTCCCCGACTGCTGGATGGTGGCATTTGCCCCTGATGGCCCAGCCGAGTAATCGTACTAATGAAGGATAATTATGAATATGATTCATGATAACCGATTGGTTGGCAGATCCCTTGATTGTATTAACGAGTCGCCACACAGAAAGGTCTGGCTTAAACTCTGGGTGCTTCTCGAGTATGTGTGCTACGTTCGCGATATTCTCGAGAATATCACAAATATCGATAGCCTCGTCGAGGTTTTCAAGCCGGGCGATGGCGGCGCGGAATTTTTCGTTGAGGCGCTGGTAACTGGGGAGGTTATCGCCTTCTGATCGTTGAATGCGGGCTTCTGTCAGTGGTATGATTACACCTTCAGTGGTAGCTGTGCTGGCTTCATCGTGGTGTGGCGGTATAGCGCGATCTCCGGCAATGGTCTTGAATGGTATAATTCTGGCCTTGCCGTGGTCTACTTCTGTTCTTGGCATGTGTTAAATAATACGATGTAATTACATAAAAGTCAATGATTAGCATCATAGTATGCTACAATATCCCAAGCATGATAGCCGACATCCACATCACCGAAAAAAGTTTTGGCGACAAGACGTTGATGCGTGACGTCAAGTTTAGTGTGGACGACGGCGAGAAAATTGGTGTGGTCGGCCGCAATGGCATCGGCAAGTCAACGTTGTTTGGTATCTTGGCGGGTACGGACACCGACTATACCGGGGAGGTGATTTTCCGGCGCGGCATCACCATGGCGTCGACGGCGCAGGAACACCACGGCTTGGGCGACCAGACGGTGCTTGCCTACATTCTGGCGGGGCTGCCGGAATATGCGAGCTTGAAGAAAATCATTGATGAGTATCCCGAGACTATGGGCGATAATATGCATAAGATTGAGGAGTACACCCAGGCGTTGGAGCGATTTGATCAAAAAGGGTTTTATCAGATTGAGGAGAAGATTGCCCGAGAGCTTGATAATTTTCAGCTGAGCGGATGCGGTGAGCGGCCGCTTGGTTCCCTGTCGGGCGGACAGAAGCGGCTGGTAGAGATCGTGAAGATTATGCACGCGGGGGCGCATTTGGCGCTGATTGACGAACCGACCAACCACATGGATTATGTGGCTAAGCAACAGTTTATCGACTGGATGAGTTCGCAGCCGCGCCAGGCGATGCTGATCATCACGCACGACCGCGATGTGTTGGGCCGGGTGGACCGAATTATTGAACTCAAAGACGGCCGAGCGGTCAGCTACCGCGGTAATTATGACGCCTACCTCAAACAGAATGCTCAGGCGACGGCGGCGGGCATGAATAATTTTGAGCACGTTGAAAAGCGGATGACCAACCTTCGGCAAAAGGTGCTGGATTATCAGCGGCTGAAGGAAAAGTCGCGTAACCCCGGCACTATCCAAAAGTTCAAGCGGCTGGAAAATGAGGCGCGGGCCGAGCTGGCGGAATTATCAGAGATGGACAAGCCGACGTTTTGGATCGACAAGGGGTCGACTGGGCGGCTTGACTATAAGTCGGCTGAGCGCTACGGCAGGTTCAAGGCGCGCAATATTCGGCTGTCGATGAAGGACGCGGCTAGTCGTAGTCAGCACGTGCTGGTGCGGGTTGAGGATGCGGCGGTTGGCGTTGGCGAACGGATATTGTTTGAGGGCGTGAATATTGATCTGCGCGAGGGTGAAGCGGTGGAGCTGCGCGGCCGCAATGGTGCTGGTAAGACGACGTTGATTCGGATGTTGCTGGGGCAGCGGCGAGGTTCGGCTTCTAGTCTCTCCGACAAGTCGATAGTTCTGCGGACGGCGTTGCCGGATGCATTCGACTTGGAGGAGGCGGCCGGAAGTCGAACCGCGGCAGCCACTCCACCGTCCGCCGCCAGAGCACACTCTTCGCTCAAATCTCCACTGGAGATTTCTCGCGAGCGTTCGGCTGAAACGTCCGCTACTCGCGAACGTTTCACAGTCTCTGGCGGAGGAGGTGTCGCACCTGCCGCCCCTATCCTCTACTCTGGTAATCTCTTCCTCGATCCGCAGGTGCGGGTGGGCGTGTATGAGCAAGAGATCGATGAGCAGTATTTGGCGGATCCGTTGGAGGCGGCAATTGAGAAATTGTATCTTGGCCGCGACCTGCCGATTTCCGAGACCAAGATTCGCCAATTATTAGCTGACTATTTATTCACCGAAGCCGATCGGATGACGCCACTGGCGCGTCTGTCGGGCGGTCAAAAAGCGCGCTTCCAGATCATTGCCATGCTGGCGAATGACCCGCATCTACTGATTTTAGATGAGCCGACCAACCACCTTGACCTGCCGAGTATTGAGGAGCTGGAGACGGCACTGGCGAAATATTCTGGCGCCATCCTCTATGTCAGCCACGACAATTATTTCCGCCGAGAAATCGGCGGCGAAGTGGTGCAAATTGGTGCAGCATAAGGGGTGTGCTAATGAAAAACCTGCTACTAGTAGAGCCCTCAAGTAGCAGGTTTTTAATATGTCAATTAGCGATAGTTATTCGCTTATCAAACCATTCTTCTTCAGTGCATCCTGTAGTTTCGGTCGGTCAAAGCCGAGAATGACCTCGCCGCAAACATCGGTTACTGGCACGCCCTGGAAATTGCCGCCGTTTTTACTGAGCAATTCTTCCTTGGCGCTTGGATCAGCCTCGATGTCCTTGGCGACAAAATCAATGCCGAGTTTTTTCAACCACTCCATCTCGGTGTGGCAGAATGCGCACCAGCTGGTGCTGTAGACGGTGACTTTAGCGTCTTGGTGATTGGCCGTGTTATCTTCGCTCATAACTTCCCTCCTTATGGCTTTTCTCTATTGTAGCATAAGCATCGGTGCCTCGGCAATGCTACCCTAGTCTCGGGATGCCCGACTCGTTAGGTGCCAGCTGTCACACCCTCGGCAGTAATACACGTCTAATTCCAGCTTTGGTGACATCAGCTCCTGCGTATCAGCCGCTCGCCTGGCGATTTGCTCGGTGGCGAAGCGGCGCTTGCGCCGGCACGTGTCGTGATCGGCAGTTGTCAGCGTCGGCTTGACGAACGTTCGGACTGATTTTGGTTGGTTTTTCGGGTAATTTCGGCGTGGCATCTTGTCAAGAGTATAGCATGTTGCTATAGTTACAGAGTAATGGCTGAGAGACCAGATGTTGAGAATGGCGTGACGACAGCGACGGAAGTGGTGACGGCTCGGGTTATTCTCGGGACGATCGGCGACACAACGTGGCGAATGTTTGTGCCGAGCATCGGCTGTACGCTGCTGGGTGTGTGGCTGGACAGCGTGCTTGGTTTGAAGCCGTGGCTGATGTTTGCTGGTGTGGTGCTTGGTTTTTTGGGCGCGTATCTACTGGTGAATAAGCAGCTGGGGCGTGTGAAACGAAAAAAGGAGCGTAAAAACATATGATGCAATTATTTGCCAGTGCCGGTCCACATATTTCAGTCAAGGCTGATGAAGTAGCGAATGTTATGGGCGTGTCGATCACCAACTCGCACATGCTTGGCGCGCTGGGGCTGATCGTTTTGGTGTGGTTGATGTTTCGGACGCGGGCAGCGGTGCTGGGCAAGAAAAAGCATACTTTCGCAACGAAGTTGATTCACTGGACATTTGATGGGCTGTACAATACGGTTCGCCAAGTCATCCCGGACCAGACGTGGGCGCGTCGAGTGGCGCCGCTGTGTATCACTATATTCTTTTTCGTGGTGGCGCAGTATTGGCTAGGGCTGCTACCGATTGTCGGGCCGATCACCGTGGGAAGTCACGGTACGCCGCTGTTTCGCGGCGGTGTGGCTGATCTGAATATGACGTTTGGCCTGGCTATCGTGACCATTGTCGCCGCGCAAATTTATGCCTTCAAATACCTTGGCTTCAAGGGCAATATGGGCCGCTACTTTGTCAATCCGCTGCGTGATCCGATCATGGCGTTTGTCGGTATTTTGGAGTTGGTGGCAGAGTTTTCGCGCCTGCTCGGTCTGAGTTTCCGCCTGTTTGGCAACGTATTGGCGGGCGAGGTGCTGTTGATCATGATCGCCTTTTTGACGCAATATATCTCGCCGGTGGCCTTGCAGCCGTTTTATCTGTTCGAGCTGTTCATCGGCGGTATTCAGGCGTACATTTTCTTTATGCTGTCAACGGTATTTATTTCGCTGGGGCTGGCTCACCACGACACGCACGAGCCGACTGATCATGCTCATTCACCTGCTGATACGACGAAACTCGCGGCGGCGAATGATTAGAAAAGTAAAGTATTAAATAAAGGAGAAATTATATGAAAGAATTAGCATTTGCACTCACCTACGCCATCCCAGCTGCACTGGCAGCGATCGGCGCTGGTATCGTCGGCGCGGCAGCGATGAACGCGGCTGGCCGTAATCCAGAGAAAATTAACGACCTGCGCACCATGATGATCCTCGGTATTTCGTTCATCGACGCCCTAGCGATCATCGGTTTCGTGGCGGCTATCGTCGGCAAAGTTATGTAATTTGAGGGGTAAATTGTGGAGACTATATTGACACAATTTGCGAGTGCCGAAGCGCACGCGGCCGAAAAGGCTGACCTGTTCAGCTCGCTGGGCATTGACTGGAAGCTGCTGATTTTACAAACTGTGGCGTTCTTGATCTTGCTGGTGATTCTCCGCAAGTGGGTGTATCCACCGCTGGCAGCGATGCTCGACAAGCGCGAAAAAGATATGCGCACAGCCGAAAAGGCGGCGCAGTCGGCGCGCGACAACGCTGATAAGGCTGAAAAAATGACCAACGAGCTGATGCGAAAAGCTCGGGCGGAGGCCAGTGATATTGTGGCGGCAGCGCGCGAGGAGGCGGCCTCGGTCGTCGAGCAAGCTGCGGCCAAGGCGACTGCCAAGTCCGAGACCATCGTTAGCGCGGCACAGGCGGAAATTGCCAAGGAAGTCGAGCAGGCCAAGAAAGCGCTGCACAATGAAACGCTGGAATTGGTGGCCGAGGCGACTGGCAAGGTTTTGCACGAAAAGGTTGATGCTAAGACAGACGCCAAGCTGATCGCGACTGCGGTCAAGGAGGTTGCCTAGTCATGGCGCGAACGCTTCGGCGAAAGTTGGCACGACACGCGGCCGAGCGGCTGCTCAAGGGAGACGCGGCGGTGATTGACGAACTCGCGGCGCTGATCGTAGCCGAGCGGCGCGAGCGAGAGACTGATCTGTTGGTGCAGGATATCGAGGCAGAATTGGCTGAACGCGGGATAATTGTGGCGACGGTAGAGAGTGCGACACGGCTGGACGAGGCGACAAAGGATGCAATTAAGCGGCTACTATCATCTAACTCGGGTATGGAGTCGCTGGCATCTGTGGAGGGTCGCTCTGCAGCCCGAGCGTCCAGAAAGGACGCCCGGAGCGAAGCCCGCGTACCCGAAACAGATGGTAGCGACTGTGCCGCTCAGTATGTCGAACTTTCTGATATGGAAGTCCCGAGTGACCGCATCGCTCAGGTGCGCCTGCGCGAAATCATCCGTTCCGAGTTGATCGGCGGGGTGAAGATTACCACGCCGACTCAAGTGATGGACGCGACAATTGCCAAGAAATTAAACGACTTGCGGGCGAAGAAAATCTAGGAGGAAAAATGAGCAAGATTGATGTGACAGAACTAGCCAAAAGCCTGCGGGAAAAAATCGCGCAGCTGGAGGCGACGGAAGGACTAGAGGACGCTGGTGTGGTCATCCGCGTCGGTGACGGCGTGGCGTGGGTGCACGGCCTCAGTAAAGCTGGCTACAGTGAAGTGCTAGAAATTGAAACTGATGGCGGCGTGGTGGAGGCGTTTGCCCTGAACTTGATGGAAGATGAAATCGGTGCGGTGATCCTTGGCGGCGAAGAAAAAGTCAAGGCTGGCGCCAGCGTTCGCCGCAAGGGTGCGGTGCTGGACGTGCCAGTTGGCGAGGAGCTGCTCGGCCGCGTGGTTGACCCGTTAGGTCGACCGCTCGATGGCGGACCAGCTATCAAGACCAAACAACGTGGGCTGATTGAGCGTCCAGCTGTCGGCGTGATGGGCCGTAAGTCGGTGCATGAGCCACTGATGACCGGTATCATGTCAATTGACGCCATGTTCCCAATCGGTCGCGGGCAGCGTGAGCTGATCATCGGCGACCGCCAGACGGGAAAGACGGCGATTGCCATCGACACCATGATCAACCAGGCACGGCAAAAGACCGGCGTAGTCAACGTCTATGTGGCGATTGGACAGAAATTATCAAAGATTGCCAGGTTGGTTGACCGCCTGAAAGAAGAAGGCGTGATGGAGCAGACCATCGTGGTGGCGACCAGCCCGTCGGATGCGGCTTCCCTGTTGTACCTGGCGCCATATGCTGGTACGGCCATGGGTGAATATTTCCGCGATAACGGCGGACACGCGCTGATGATTTATGACGATTTGACCAAACACGCGGTGGCCTACCGCCAGATGTCACTCCTTTTGCGCCGTCCACCGGGACGCGAGGCCTATCCGGGCGATGTCTTCTACCTACACTCTCGCCTACTGGAGCGTTCAGCCAAGTTGTCGGACGAATTGGGCGCTGGTTCACTGACTGCCCTGCCGATCATCGAGACGCAGGCTGGCGACATCTCGGCGTACATCCCGACCAACGTGATTTCCATCACCGACGGTCAGATTTTCCTGGAAACTGACCTGTTCTACCAAGGTATTCGCCCAGCAATTTCCGCCGGTCTGTCGGTGAGCCGCGTTGGTGGTGCTGCTCAGACGAAGGCGGTTAAATCGGTCGGTGGTAACTTGAAGTTGGGCTTAAGCCAGTTCCGTGAGTTGGCATCGTTTGCACAATTTGGCTCGGATCTGGATGACGCGACCAAAGCGCAGATTGACCGCGGCCAGCGCTTGACTGAACTTTTGAAACAGCCGCAATACCAGCCGATGAGCGTCTGGGAACAATTTGTCAGCATCCACGCAGTAACCAGTGGTGCCTTTGACAGCGTGCCAGTTGCTAAAATTAAGGAAGCGCAGGCCGGTCTGCTAACGTATCTCTGGAACAATGCCAAGGACGCCATGTGCGAGCTAAACAAGGGTGCCAAGCCAACTGACGAGCAACTCCAGGTCATTAACGAGGCAACCCAAGTGGCGGCGAAAGGCTTTGAGGAGTAATCCATGCCGAGTACTCGTGCGCTGAAAAATCGCATTCGCTCGGTGCATTCGACCAAGCAAATCACCAAGGCGATGCAGTTGGTGGCGGCCAGCAAAATGCGCCGTTCACAAGAGGCGGACAAGGCCTCGGCTCCCTACACTATGGCAGCCGAGGAGCTACTGAGCTACCTAGCCAGCCAAGGCGCGACGGATAATCACCCACTGTTTAAGCGCCGCAAAATTACCAAGCGCTTGATCATCGTCATTGCCAGCGACAAGGGTCTGGCCGGTGCATATAACGCCAATGTCTTGAAGAAATATCTGGAGTTACTGAAGCGTGATGATGAGCGCGGCATTGAGAACTTAACCTTGACTATCGGCCGTCGGGCTTCGCAATTTGCCTCGCGCCTGAAGGATACGAAGATTATCGGTACGTACGAGGACTTGCCAGATCAGCCGTCGGGACTCACCTTTCACACGATTTTGAATACTGCCATTAGCATGTTTGAGAATGGCGAGGTTGATGCGGTGACGCTGGTGTACACGCGGTTTGTCAATAGTATGGTGCAGACGGCGGAGCTGTCGCGCTTGCTGCCGGCGGGTACTAAAGCATTGATTGATCCGAGCGAGGTATCAAATACGATTTCTGACGCCAAGTACGAGCCGAGTATTCCAGAGGTGTTGGACGCGGTGGTTTATCGTCTGACGGGTGCGCGGCTGTTCCAAGCGCTACTGGATGCCCGCGCAAGCGAGCACTCCATGCGGATGATGGCCATGAAGAATGCGACGGACAACGCGTCTGATCTAGTAGATGATTTGACTCTGGCGATGAACAAAGCCCGCCAAGGCGCGATTACCCAAGAGCTGGCAGAAATTTCTGGCGGCGTGGAGGCGATGAAACAATGAGCGTGTATTTTACTTGCTACGATGAAGATCAGCTCTTAGGAAAAGTATCCTTGCGCACTGAAGCTATCCAGCGAACTAAACGGGGTATTTTGGATAAAAATTTAACAATTGATAGAATCATTACTTCACCGCTTCTTGTTGCAAGGGCTGCCGCTAAGGAAATAGCTCAAACGGCTGGATCCGATGATGTACAAATTGGTGTTGATGAGCGATGGCTGGATTTTGATATCGACGCACTAATGTACTGGTTGAGAAATGGGTGGCACGGTAAATCCCCGAGACCAGAGCGTGAGCTCAGGCCGCTAGATAAGATATTAACAACTATCGCATCTGCTTATGAGGATGTAGTTCGTTTTCCCGGAGTTACTCTCATCATTAGCAATAGTGAGGTGTATAAATTTTTGCAAGCATGTATACAGAGATTATCTATTGATGAAGTGGCATCGCTAAAAGGTATTAAGAATGGCGAGATAATCGAGATAGTAAAAGGAGGAATTGATGAGTAAAACACTAGGAAAAATTATTCAAATCGTTGGCGTGGTGGTCGATGTGGAATTTCCACGCGACGTTAAATTACCGGCAATTTATGATGCGTTACATGTCAAGAATGGCAAAGAGACGCTGGTTTTGGAAGTAGCGCAGCACCTCGACGAGCACACGGTGCGGACAATTGCCCTGTCATCGACTGACGGCTTGGCTCGCGGTGCAGATGTGGTGGCGACCGGTGCGCCGATTTCTGTGCCAGTGGGTACTGAGACCCAGGGGCGCATGTTCAATGTGGTTGGTGAAGCGATTGACGAGAAACCGCAGCCAAAGGGCAAAACCGCACCAATTCACCGCCCTGCTCCAGATCTGAGCGAGCAGTCAAACAAGACGGAGATTTTGGAAACTGGAATCAAGGTTGTCGACCTGATCGCCCCGCTGGCCAAAGGTGGTAAAGCCGGTCTGTTCGCCGGTGCTGGTGTCGGTAAAACCGTCCTGATCACCGAGCTGATCAACAACATTGCCAAGTTCCACTCTGGCAACTCAGTCTTTGCCGGCGTTGGTGAGCGTACTCGCGAAGGAAATGACTTGTACTATGAAATGGAAGAAGCCGGCGTGCTGGACAAGACCTCGCTGGTGTTTGGTCAGATGAACGAGCCGCCTGGAGCACGTCTGCGCGTGGCGCTCTCAGGTTTGGCGATGGCCGAAGCCTTTCGTGATGAAGGTAAAGATGTGCTGCTGTTTATCGACAACATTTACCGTTACACTCAGGCTGGTGCTGAGGTATCGGCGCTGCTGGGTCGTTTGCCAAGTGCCGTGGGCTATCAGCCAAACTTGCAGCAAGAAATGGGTGCGTTGCAGGAGCGCATTACTTCGACGAAAAAGGGTTCGATCACCTCTGTTCAAGCGGTCTATGTGCCAGCTGACGACTTGACCGACCCAGCGCCGGCGACGACCTTCGCTCACCTGGATGCGACTATCGTGATGAACCGTGCTCTGACGGAAATTGGTATCTACCCGGCCGTCGATGTGCTGGATTCCAGCTCTAATTCGTTGGATCCAGAGATTGTTGGTGAGGAACATTACCGCGTGGCGCGCGAAGTTCAGCGAGTGCTGCAGCAGTATAAGGAATTGCAGGACATTATCGCCATCCTTGGTATGGAAGAATTGTCGGACGACCAGAAGCAAATCGTTGCTCGGGCTCGCCGCATCCAGCGCTTCCTGGCGCAGCCATTCCACGTGGCTGAGAAATTTACTGGCAACCCTGGCGTGTACGTCAAGCTGGAAGATACCATTCGCGACGCTGCCGACATCTTGGCTGGTAAATACGACGACAAGCCAGAAAGCTGGTTCTACATGGTACAAGGCACATTAGCCGACCAAGTAGCTCGCGACGCTGAAAGCGCCAAGCAATCAGAGGTAAAGAAGGATTAGCCTGATGAATTTGAAGCTGGTAACGCTCGGTGGTGTCAAGCTTGATGAGGCGGTCTACTCGGTAACTATCCCGACGATTGACGGCGAGATTTCGGTACTGCCGAGCCACGAGCCGCTGGTGACGGTGGCTAAGGACGGCGTGATCACCGTGCGCCGGCGTCAAGAAGACCCGGATGGTCAATTGGAATATTTCGCGATCTCCGGCGGCGTGGTAAAAATCGATTATTCGTCAGTGCAGGTCTTGGTGGACGAGGCGGATCATGGCGACGACATCATCGAGGCGGAAACGCAGGCAGCACTGGAGCGCGCCATCAAAGCTCGCGACGAAGCCGGCGACCAAGTCGAGCGCGAAAAAGCCAAACAGCTCATCGACCGGCACATGGTGCGATTGAAGGTAGCGGACTTGCATCGGCGCAAGCGACGACGGTAGTAGATTGTTTACAGTGTCATTTTAGGCGCACGTTTGATTACGATGTGTCTTGCGGTCGGTTATGGGCGCTCAGTTTTATTGATCATCCAGTAATTGGCGGACTTCGTCGGTGCTGGTGGTGTGCATCAATTGCTCGCGCAGTTCCTTGGCGCCGTCGAAGTCGCGGATGTAGATTTTGAAGAAGCGTTTGAGGGTTTCAAAGGGGCGGCCGAGGGTTGATTGATGGTGGTCGAAGAGGTCGAGGTGGTAATGTAGTAGATATATAAGCTCTGATTTAGTATTGTCGCTCCCGTCGTCGCCGTCTGCGACGGCACGTAGGTCACTAAACGCGGGTCCTGCTAGTCGGTCCGCCCCTTCTTCTGAAAAATCAGAGATTTGTTCAGAAGTGGGTGCTGCCCCGCCGACTATCACCCGCTTATCCTCGATCTCCGAAGACACTCCGCCTTTCCGAAAACAAAACGGATCGCTGAAAATTCCCCGCCCGATCATGATGCCGTTGAGGCCTGGGTGGGCTCTAGCTAATTCTTCACCGTGGGCTCGGTCGCGGATATCGCCGTTGATGGTTAGCAGCGTCTGCGGGGCGATTTCATCGCGTAGTTTGACAATGTTGTCGATGAGTTCGTAGTGCGCTGGGACTTTGCTCATCTCCTTTTTGGTGCGGAGGTGGATGGTTAGATTAACAATATCTTGCTGTAAAATAGTCGTCAGCCACTCTCGCCATTCGTCAATATACGTATAGCCCAGCCGTGTCTTGACACTGACTGGTAATCCAGCAGTTTTGGCAGCGGCGATGGCGGCAACTGCTACGTCGGGTCGGCGAATGAGTGCCGCTCCCCCGCTTTTGATGGCGGATTTGGCGGGGCAGCCCATGTTGATGTCGATACCGTCGAAGCCAAGCCTGGCACAATAGCCAGCAAATTGCTCCATGTCGCCCGGCTCACCGCCCCATATCTGGGCGACCAATGGATGCTCATCGTCGGTTTTGACCAGCCGCCCAGCGATGGCCTTGTCGCCAGCGTGTACCCAGCCGGTGGCATTGGCGAACTCGGTGAAAAACACGTCGGGCGCGCCCGCCTGCTTCACGACATGACGAAACACCACGTCGGTGACGGCTTCCATGGGTGCCAAGATGAAAAATGGCTGCGGCAGATTGTCCCAAAAGGTCATGTTCACGTCACCAGTCCTTTGCTAAACAATATACTCTCCGCGATAAATAGACGCAGCGCGGCCAGCTCGCCGCGAACCTGCGCTCGCTCCAGATAGGTATAGTACGCTTGCTTGCGCTCTTTGGCAACGAGGGGTGGCACCAGTCCTAATTGCAGGGCCTGAACGAAGAGCAAGAGTCGCCCGGTGCGACCGTTGCCATCGCTAAATGGATGGATTTTTTCAAATGTTGCATGAGTACGGGCCAGCCATTCAATTGGCTCTGTTTTGGGCAATCTGTTCATTTCGTCAATACACTCGGACATCGCTTCAGTAACTCGCAGATGGTTTACTGTTGTGACGCGACTACCCATGATGCGCACACCGTGCCGGCGGTAGAGTCCGGCGTCAGACACCAGCGTGTTCATCAGCCGGACGTGTGTTTGCGAGATCAGCTCTTCGCTCCACGTAAAATGTGTTCCTTTTTCGTGTAAGGTATCCAGCAGAAAATAGAGCGCAGTACGGTGGTTACGGGCCTCTATCTGTTCACGCGCTGTCTTGTTGGCGAGGACGCGATTATCATCGTTCAGCACCTCTGCGACGTCCGCTAGGGTCATTGTGCTACCCTCGATCGTGTTCGTATGGTAGGTCAAGTGGAGCGTCAGGATGTCAAGTAACTCTTGATTCGCCAGGAGTGTCCGGATCGTCATGCGGCTGGCCTGGGCGGCACGTTCAGTAGCGAGGCGCTTCGCCTCATCGATGGTGTCCCGCCCGATCATCTCTTGATGTAATAGCTGAATATTCGCCAGGTTTTTGGCGCGCGGCGACATGTGTTGGTGTATCCAGGCGTTGAGCGTACGCACCGGCACATCTAGGCGACGCGCCAGTTGTTCTTGAGTAAGGCCTGTCCGCATCAGAATTTCTTGGAGTAATTGTGCTGCGTTCATGTCGTGATATTACCAAAACATCATGATGTTTGTCAAATAGCACGATGTTTACTAGGAGTCTGATGGTATGGTGGCGAGAGTTTTTTGGATGTGCAAGTGGCTACCCCTGCCCGACAATCACCCCTAAAAAAGGTGAAATCCCCGCGTCAATGATGACGCGGGGTGGTGGACTCAAGCGGTTCTGCTCGGAGTTGATCTCATCGCTGAGAAAAACTGCTACGAGTGAACTCGCGAGTCCTGAGGATTTAAGAACGGTAGCGTCACAAGCACGCAGATTCCGTTCCGATGAACAGGCGAGACCTTGAAAGGCGAAGGTCCCTTTAGCCTATCCATACCGCTGGCTCAAGTTACTGCTTGATGATGACAGTAACGAACCGCTTGTAGCGGTTGCTAGATGGGCGAAAACAATGCTGTTTTCGTGATAGACCAGAGTGGAGGTTATTGGCCTATCATGCGTACTGTTTGCAGCTCAACGCTGAGCTATAGCACGCACCCCAGCGGATGTGGCGGGAGTCGAACCCGCGAGGCTCGGCGGTTTTTTAAGACCTCGCCTCCTGACCTAGCACACCCTATGATCTGTTTTTCCGAGACTTAACGGATCTCGGCGGGGGATCACCCCCGGGACTTTTCGTGTCCCGCCTGCAAACGGCCAGGCTATTTCAGGACGGTGCTACCACAGTGGCAGCACCGATACCCGTGCTGCTTTTGCAGGGCGTTGCCATCATACCAGATGGTCTGATGGCAACACGAGCAGGTTGATCTCGTGGTGTCGTTACCACGAGACTCCTTACTTGTTCGGACATAGTCATAACCGAATAGTCCCATGAGTTTCACCTCCTCTCACGGGACTTGGCGGGTTGCAGTGAGTGAAGCGCTTTCCACCAGACACTACTCTGCGGATGCAGAGTGATAGGCGTCTGAGCGCACTCACCCAACAACTCTTCGACGAAGAGTCAAGTGCGTTTATATCATACATAACTCAAAAAGTCAACAACCCCCAGTGATCTATTTCAATACAGCATAAGGTTCTAGCGGGAGTGAATCTGGGCAGAGAGTCGTGTCCTTATTCTCGCTATGCCCCGCGGAGGGATTACCACTCCTCTGTCAATAAATCCTGCTCAAACTGCACCATCCCCTTATAATCCGCTGAATACCCAGAAATATCCGGTAGTTCCAGGGTGGTGATTTTCTGCCAGACGACGCTGATCAGCCGGGCGAATTCAGCTAGTTCTTCCTCAGAGAACGTGTCTTCCAAGCTGAGGATGTCGCCGGTTTTCGTATCTGGCTCGACGAATTGTAGGCGGGCGCCGGTGAAGCTGAAATTGCCATAATCACGTGATGACGTGACCAGGAGTTGATAAAACATCAGTTGTTGGCGGTATTTGTGGAGCTTGATTTTTTCGTAATCAGACGTGCCCTTCCAGGAGTGCGACGGCTTGCCAGTCTTGTAATCGGTCACGAAGATGGTCTTATTATGCTTATCAATGTCGGCGACGTCCAGCTTGCCGGTCAGGCGTGCGCCGCCAACGACGATGCCTTGATGAGCGAAGTCGAACTCCGCGAGCTCTGTGTCACGAAAATCGGACGATTTGGCGTCCAGAAACGCCGTCAGCGCCGCCGTGCCCTTGTCCAGATACAGCTCGAAATCGTCGGGCGGCAGGTGCTGGGCCTCAAGCGACGTGCGGAAATGTTGGAGGATGCGCTCGGCAGGCGGCAGGCGGTGGTCGGCGCGTAGCAGGTTGTGCAGCTGCTGCAGACTGGTGTGAATGGCGGTGCCGTAGCTGGCGGCGGGGCTTTTGGCGGACGGAAAGCGCAGGAGATTATTCAACAAAAAGTTCTGCGGGCCGCCGCGCGAGACGTCGAGAAAATTATTGAGATGCGTGATGGAAAGTTTGTAGGTTTCGAGTGTCGGTGCCAGCACATCCTTGAGCTCCGTAGTCATCGGCGCGCTCAGCCGCGAGCTCCAGTCGGTTTGCGCCACGGTCAGTTGCGTCGCGGGCGTATCGGCGGCGGGGATAATCGTCGGTGCGTGGTCGGTCAGAAAGCTGGCGATCATGGTGTCGCTGCCGGCGTCGTTGGTCTGGGAATAGGTTATAGTCAAGGTGGTTTTGGCGCGGGTCATCGCCACGAAGAATAGCCGCAGCCGCTCGTCGTAACTGGCGCCGGCAGGCTGGAGCTGGAGATTGGCGGGATAGTGAATCAGTCGCGAGCGCGAGCGGACTTTTTCGCCCCAGGCACTGTCGATTGCCCCGATGACGAAGACGCGTGGGAATTCTAGGCCCTTGGATTTGTGGGCGGTCATCAGGTTGATGGCGCCGCCGAGGGTGCTGGCCTGGGGGCGGATGTGCGTCAGGCGGGTTTTGGTCGAGCGGTGTAGGTCGATGAATTCCAGGAAGTCCGCCAGCGTCGGGACTTCGTCGGTAGAACGGTCGCGTAATTTTTGGCGCAGCGTGCGCAGACTCTCGAGCGTGGCTAGGTAGGCGTCGGGGTGTTTGGCAAGGGCTTCAGGCGAAAAGTAGTGGGCAGCGAGAGAATTAAGCGAAGAGCCTTTACTGGGACTCCTCTTTTCGCGCCGGGCGTCTGAGGACGCTCGGGCTGCAATCGCTGTACGGAGCTTTAAGGAAAGCTCCTCGCCGGTTGGTTGCAATCGCTGTACGGAGTCGATTGGAGTAATTCCAGCACTCATCTCTAGCCCTAGTAACTTATCCAACTGCTCCTCCAGCGGCAAATTTGGTACGTCCCTGGCTCGCTCCAGCAGCCACTCGCCAAACGGCTGAAAAGTGCTGCTTGACAGCATACTCTCCAGCCATAGCTGCCGATGGTTATAGGCATGGAGGCTGAGCCGCCAGATATCCAGCGCCGAAAAGCCAAACGCCGGATGGGCGATGACCTCTGGCAGCAGACTGTTGGCGGCGTCGAGATTATTCTGATGAATCGCCATGACCACCCGCGCCAGCTTGTCCAGCGCTTGAATAATATCCTGCTCTAAAATATCATCGTGCCGCTCGTAATTGACCGTCAGATTCTGGCGATACAGGTGCGGCAGCAGCTTGATCAGCTCCTTGTGATGGCGGGCGATGACGGTGATGTGCGCTGGGTTTTCGCCGCGTTTGATCAGCTCGGCAATTTGCTGTGCTACCCCTGCCCGCTCCTCGCTCACCGAGGTAAATTCCTGGATTTCGACCCGCGCGCCGCTACCAGACGCGTGCGCCGTCAATTGTTTTGACAAGCCGTCAATGGTGTTCTCCAGGCGATCCGTTCCTTGGGTGATCACTCCGCGCGCTGCCGTCAAGATGTCAGTCGCCGAGCGGTAATTGTCCGTCAGCACGACAATTTTCGGGTCATGATATTGCTGGCGGAAACGCTGGATATTGCCAACATCGGCGCCCTGAAAACTGAAAATCGCCTGATCATCGTCGCCGACCGCCATGATGTTGGGATTATCCTCATCGCCAGTCAGGTCGAACAGCAGCCGCAGCTGCGCCAGGTTGGTGTCCTGAAATTCATCGACCATGATGAATTGATATTGTTCTTGGAGATTGGCGCGCAGTTCTGGATGGGTCTCGCAGGCTTGAATGACCGACAAAATCATGTCGTCGTAGTCAAACAGCGAGCGCTCGGCCAGCACGTTGCCATATGCTTCGTAGACGTCAATGGCGGCGGATAGTTTCTCGCTGGCAGTGGCGTCTTTGAGGACGAATTCGCCGCTGGCGTTCTTTTCACACCACTTGTTTTTCCAGGTGGTCAGCGGTTTGGTGGAGCTAGCGTCGATGGCCTCTTGGGCCGCGTGAGCGATGCTGAGTGCCAGAACGTGGGCGTACGGGGTGATGGAGGACGGTAGATTGGTGATTGTAACAGAATTTCCCTCGCCGATTCTCTCGATAATCTTCTCTGCTAATGGCGCAAATAATTCAATGGTTTTTTTAGAAATTTTACTGGCAAATACCTGCTGGATATCAGGGGCAATGTCGGCGATAATGCGCTGGTTATCCGCCATCACTAGCCGCAGCTCCGCCGGCGTGAGGCCGCTCTGTTTGAACTCGGAAATAACTCGGATTAACTCACTGGTGTAGACGAACTCACCGTTGTTTTTAGCGCTTAGCGGATTACGCCAGTCAAGCCCCTCGAGGATCCCCGTCACAATTTGGTGCTGCGTCAGCTCATCTGCCGGCTGGGCATCAGCGCCGCGGAAAAAGTATTGGCGGTGCTGATTGATAATCTCCGTGCCGAAGCTGTGAAAGGTGTGAATGGCGATTTTATACGCATCCTCGCCGATGATCTGGCGCAGGCGCTGGCGCATGTTGGCGGCGCCGCTCTCGGTAAACGTCAGGCACAAAATACTATCCGGCAGCGTGTCGGTTTGGCGCAAAATCTGGGCGGTGCGCATGCTGAGTAGCTCGGTCTTACCCGTGCCCGGCCCGGCAATCACCAGGAGTGAGCCGTGAATGTAATCGACCGCCTGGCGCTGATTAGTGTTCAGCTTGGCGTAGCGCGTGTCAAAATCCATGAGTCAATTGTAGCACGCTGGTACAAGCGCTGGTAACAATGGTAAAATAGTAGGTATGCACGATGAACGGGCGCTCGCGGCGCTGATTGATGATCAGTTTGGACTGACGGTCGAGATCCAGTCGGTTGTGCTGCCGATGAGCGATGTCAGCCGTACGGCGCAGGCGACGGTGGTGCTTGATAGGACGGGTGAATTGTTGGCTTACATCACAGCGCGGGCCATCATGACGCTGGGCGATGTCAAGCGGTTGGTGCGGCGAATGGGCTTGCGGCCGGAGCGATTCGTACCGCCAAAGCACCAGCCGAACTACTTTGACGACGTGGCGACCGAGAAGTTCCAGGCGGTCTTCCCGGGGATGAATGTCACTTCGCCGGATGACTTGATATATTATCGAACGTTGGTGCCGTATAATCCAGCCCTGGTCGTCATATCAGAGGTCAAGCGCGGTGAGATATACCAATTTGACCCGGACGCCCGCGGCGGGTATCGCGTCGGGGCGCGATTACATTACAAAAGGAGCGAGGCAATATAATGCGAGATTATCTGGATATTATCAAGAGAAATTTACTATCGCCAATTGTGCTGGCGATTTTCCTGCTGGCCGGGGCGCTGATCTATGTGCGCGAGTACCGCGATGCTTGGTTTATCTCGGTGGTGATCGTGGTCAATTCGCTGATCGGCATCGTGCAGGAAATTCGTGCCAAGCGGGTGCTGCACCGGCTAGAACTGATGAGTGCGCCTCGGGCGCGGGTACTGCGTGATGGCCAGGCGGTGGAGGTGCCGTACGATTCGCTGGTGGTTGGCGATGAGATTATCCTCAGGGCCGGCGATGAGCTGCCGGCGGACGCGACAGTGACAGCGTCGAAGGGCTTGGAGCTGAATGAAAGCATGCTGACTGGTGAGTCGGCGGCGGTCGAGAAAGCGGCTGGTGACACGGTGCTGGCGGCGACTACGGTGCTGGCAGGCGAAGGCACGGCGCGAGTCACGGCGGTCGGCGACCAGACAAAGGCCGGTGCTATCAGTCAAGTCCTCAAGCGTTATAAGCCGGAGTTGACGCCGCTGCAGCGAGCGATTTGGCGAGCGATTTCCTTCTTGACATACGGCGCGATCGTGTTAGCGGCGCTGATTTTTATCGTGTACTATTTGTCGGGCGATAATATGGTGATCATCCTCAAGACGATCACCTCGTCGGCGGTAACCGTGGTGCCGGAGGGATTGCTGCTGGCTAGTTCCCTGCTACTGGCGTTCGGATCGCTGCGGCTGGCGCAGGCCAAGGTGTTGCCACAGAAATTGGCGGCGATTGAAGCGATGGCGCTGCTCAATCTGTTGGCTGTGGACAAGACTGGCACGCTGACTAGCGACGAGGTGACGCTGGAGCGAGTGGTGGCGTTTGACGAGTCGGGTGTACTGATGAGCTCGGTAATAGCTGACTCAGAAAAATCCGGAACCCGAGCGACCAACGGGAGCGCGGCGTGTAGCTTTTCTGGGGTAGCTATTGCTGAGCTAGCCGCCCTCATCGCCCATGAAACCAGCGGCGGCAATATCACCGGGCAAGCGATCCTCACGGAAATCACGCCGCCGAAACACGCAGACATCGTCGAGGTAATGGCCTTTTCTTCGGCGCGCAAGATGGCGGGCGTTCGGGCAAAGGTCGACGGCGCGGTACGGACATTGATGATGGGGGCGCCGGAGTTTGTGGCCAAGCTAGCGCCGGTTGACGCCATGCTCCAGCGCCAGCTGGACGAGTGGGCAGACAGCGGCCTCAGGGTGCTGATGCTGGCGGAATTTGATGATGAAACAGTGAAGCTCAAGGATCTGCCGGATGGTTCTGGGCGGGCGATTGGCGCGGTGATTTTGCGTAATTCCCTGCGCGACGGCGTGATTGATACGGTCAAGTTCCTCCAGGAGCAAGGCGTGGTCATTCGCGTGATTTCCGGCGATAATCCGCGCACCGTTCAGCACATCGCGCGCCAAGCGGGCATCGCCAATCCAGATAAAGCTATCCTCGGCTCGGCGCTAGCAGGCCTCAGCGACAAAGCCTTCAACAAGGCTGCTGATGAACACACAATTTTTGCCCGCGTGCTGCCAGAGCAAAAGGAGCGGCTGATCGCTCATTTCAAACAGTCCGGCAAGTTCACCGGCATGGTCGGCGACGGCGTTAACGACGCGCTGGCGCTGAAAAAATCCGACCTCGGCGTGGCGATGTACGCGGGCGCTCCGGCATCGCGGCGGGTGGCGGACATTATTTTACTCAATAATTCGTTTACGTCCCTGCCGATTGGCATGAAGCTGGGCAATCGGATCATGCAAGCGATCGAAGTCATCGCCACCCTGTTCTTTCACAAGATTATTTATGGCGTGGTGCTGCTACTAAGTACCATGCTGGTCGGGCTGAATTATCCGTACGCGCCGCGGCACATCACCTTCCTCAATATTTTCCTGGTGACCATGCCGACGATCATGTGGACGCTGTTTCCGCCGCGTCCGCGCCACCGGGTCAATCCGGCGCATTTTTGGCGAGACACCTTGCGGGCGGTGGCGCCAATCGCGCTGCTGACGGGTCTCACCGTGGCGTTTACCTACTGGTCGGGTGTGACGCTGCATCCACATCAGGCGGCCGAGGCAGCGACGATGACCGTTCTGACGGCGACGTTCTTTGGGATTTATCTGGTGTTTTTGGTCGGGCCGATGCTGGGCGTAGTTCTGGACAAGTGGGCACACCTGGCGCGGACGCTGTATATGGCGGGCGTGCTGTTCGTTACCTTGGTGAGCTTTGGCATTGAGCCGCTCAGGCAGTTCTTTGACTTTACCATGCCAAACGTTGCCCTGCTCTGGCCGGGCATCGCTGTGGTCATCCCCGTCGCCCTGGCCCAGTGGTGGCTGGCCCGCCGCGCTGGTCGGAAGTTTGCTGATATGGTAGAGTCGGCTGACGAGCGGATACAGACAGGCCGCTCAGAATGAGCAGGCGCAGTCCCAATCCCTGATTATCTCCAATGAAAATAGCCCACCGAATGAGCTCAAGCTGCATGCGAGTTTATTCAACCCGAGAGATAGAAATTCTACCTCAATCAGATTGAGCGCATACGGCGAGCTATTTTCCGGTGGGCTGTTAGCCCTCCTGTGCTTCTGGAAGCATCTTGATGAGTCTCTCCGTGGTGATTTTTGCGCAGTTGGATACTGCTACGTCCATCTGTGCAAAAACATCTTCTGCGATTTCTCCTCCTGCCGCGATCGCGACAGTAAGTAGCTGTGTGAAGCGCTGCAGTTGGCGCCCCATCTCCTGCTTAACGAGCTCTTGGTCCTCTGGGTTAAGGGCCAAGAGCTTTTCTTGAACCGTCAACTGAGGATCAAATCTAATCCTCCCGATTTCGGGCGATGCGATCTCAATAGTCAACATGACGCTTTCCTTTCAACAAAAAGCTCAAAGCTAAAGGGCGACTTCCGCCCTAAGACTGTAGCCTTGAGCAAAAGCTGATATATATATCACTAATAGAATAAAATGTCAATGGATTTTGTCAAAAATGTGGTGTAATATTTTCTCTCACCCCTGTTATGATTGTAAATAAATTTTGGGTAGCAATGATGGCTCGCATTCGCTATCGGTGGCCGCTTTCCGCGCTATGTACGCGAAAATCACCGATCCAGCTTTTGCTTGGTCGCCGCCAAATAATACCGATAATAACTCTTCGGGTCTGGCACGAAAAAACTGTTATCGATATCGTCGTTCGGACGAATTTCAATATGTTGGTTGTTGGCGAATGGCTTGATGAGGTAAGTAAACTCAAACTCGTATTCGCCAGAAATCTGCTTTAACTCCTCGCTCTGATAAAGTGGGTCGGGATAATCTGTCATTACCAGCGCGAAAAAGCCTCCATTTTTATCGTCAAACAAATGAAACGCCGTGTCGGGACAGAGTGGCACGAGCGACGCCAGCTGGCGAATATATGATGCGCCGTCGAGAATTGGGAATGCTTTGTTGATTATTTCTGAGAATAGGATGTTGCAGTAGTTGTTCATATGGTAACTTTGATTATATCAAGAAAAGTGAATAGGTTTACGACGTATCCATAATGGAACGCCTACTCTTGCCCCGCTTCCCGCAAAGCCTTATCTGTCGCCGTCACCAATTCTCGCACGGCCTCGTCATAATCCTCATACACGCGGAAACCAGCCGCGTACGGATGGCCGCCGCCGCCGAAGTAGCCAGCCACGGTGTCGGCGATCGGGAGGTTGCCGCGTAGGCGGGCAGTTAGTTTGCCATCAGGGTAGGTTTTGATGACGCAGCTGAGCGCCACGCCTTCGACTAGCCGTAGTTCGTCGCCGATCAGCGCGCCGGGGTTGTAGGCGTCGCTGTACTGTTGAATCTCCTCAAACGGCACGTGTACCAACGCCAATTGTCCGTCCAGTAAATATTCAATTCGCTCAATCAACTTGCCTTTGTACGCCAAAATCTCTGGTGATTTTTTCATGAATTCGCGCCGCCGCTCTTCGATTTCGGCGTTAGAGGCCCCCAGCTCGGTTAATTCGCCAGCCGCGCGGAAGGTTGACGCAGTGGTGTTTGGCGTGGTCAGGCCCAGACTGTCGGACATAATGGCGATGAGGAGGTCTTCGGCGGCTTGCTGGTTGATGGTCCAGCCAGCGTGGGTGAACAATTGGTATAGCAATTCCCCGGTGGCCACCACGGTATCAGAGAGCATGGTGTGTTCAAAACTCAGGGTTGACTCGGCAGTGTGGTGATCGACGACCAAGACGGGGTGCGTATCCAAAAAATGCCGCACCCCCGGCGTTTCTAAGACCTTGCTGAGTAGCACGTCGGCGCTGGTGTCCACGATGATGGCCAGGTCAGCATGGGCTGGAAAATCGCTAACTACCCGGTCCCAGCCGCGGATATAGCGCAGATATTTGGGGATATCAACCGGACAGTACAACGTCACGGTTTTACCCAAATCACTCAGCACTTCCTCCAGCGCCAAGCTAGAACCCAGGCTGTCGCCATCGGGGTTTTCGGCTTGGATGATGACGATGTTATTAGCAGGTTGGATGAGTTGCTCGGCGGTATCAAACATAGTCTTATTATAGCAGATGGGATTTTCAGTGGGGTGGCGGGACTATTCGTCACGCATGTCTTTGATCGGGTTGCGGCGGGTGTTGCGGATGAGTGGTATCAGGCACGCCAGCACGGCAGCAGCGACGATACTGAGGGCGACCGCACCGATGACCGTCCAGTCAATCGTCCAAAAATGGAAGGTTGTCGCCAAATCTTTCGGCGTCATGGCGATGCGCAGCGTCGCGGTGATTTGACTAGCGAACACATTGTCGGCAATATATACGACGATTAGTCCGGCGGCGATGCTAAACAGCGCGGTAAGCAGCGCCACGATTATGGTGTAGACGAAATAAATTTGGCTTATATCAAGCCGCGTTGCTCCGAGCGCCCGAAAAACTGCGGATTCTTTGCGGCTGTCGGCGATGGTGCGGGAGATGATAATCAGCAAGATAAAGGCGGCGATGATCGTCACGCCGATGAACGTCCACATGATGATTGGTTTGAGGCGTTCCATGGCGTCGTAATTGACGAGTGAGTTGCTGCCGGTGGGCGACGCGAATACTACGTAGTGCGGCAGGCAGATTGACTTATTAGACTTTTGGGTTTTGGAGGCTTCAGCGGCAGGTTCGGGCTGGGCGAATAAATCGGTGGCTCCTGTACCGCCAGAAGCTCCTTCGCCGCAAGAAGCGGCTGCCAGGTAGCTGCGAGCTTTATTGGGGTCGCTGAATTCATAGATAGCTAGCGTTTCGTCTCTATTGGCGCCGCCTTGATCATTGTTGGCGGTTTGAATAGTCGATTCAAGTGCCGTTTGCGCCGCGGTGGTCATTGAGCCGCGCGGCATGATCCAGGTGTATGCCAGGCGGGTGCTTAAAAATTGTTGTAAGAAGCTGCCGATGTCGCTTTGGGCGGCTTCAATACCGTCCGGCATCAGGCCGACGACGCGGAAAGTAAATTTAGCCTGGGCAGGTTCGGGCTGGGCTGAGCCGAAAGTCTGATCAAAATAGCGCTGGTTGGCCTCGGTACGCTTGGCTTCGGCTGAACGATTATCCTTAACGACAGCCGGCGCAGCGCAAGAATCGGCGGACGGCATGGCGTATTCGCGGTCTGGCTTGACATAATCGGTGGATGGTTTCTTAGCTTGATTGGCGGCAGCTTGGATTTGCTGTTTGGCGGTTTGCAGTAATTCTTGCGAAGCCGGGTTACGATAACAAGCGCTGAATGTCAGCTGCCCAGCTTTTTGGCGCAATTCTTTGAGCCGTGCTAGTTGCGTGTCATTGCTGGCATTTTTATCCAGCGGCTTGAGGCCGAGCAGCGCTTCGGCGTCCTGATAGCGGATGATCAGCGGGATCTCGCTGGGTTTGGCGCTGGCGCCAGCGAGCAAATATCCGCCCAGCAACGATTGGTCGATGGCGGTTATACTGCCGAATTGCTGTTTAAATTCTTCCAGCGGTGTCGGCTGGTTGTTTTGCTGGCGCTTGTCGTCAAACGACTCAATTCCTCGCTCCATATAATTCAGCGTACCGTTCGCGGCGATTGATTGAATACTAAACTGCTGCACGGCACCGCGGGTGCGGGCAAATTGCCACTGCGCGTCCGCTGTGAGGCGCGGCAATTTGGCGATCTCCTGGCGAATAAGCCGCTGGACGATGACACTTTGGTCGTTCGGGTACGGCGGGCTATCAGGAAATGACTGCATGATTGGTGGCTCGGATTTGGGGTCGTATGGCAGGCCGAGGCGGGCGGCCAGCGCCTGCTTGTCCTTGATCATTTGCGTACGTTCGGCTTCGGCGCGGGCAGTTAGGCTCGAGGTAAATTCAATATTATTTGGCCGAATGGCAGTTTGCGCCACCAAATAGCGGCTATTCAGGCTGCCTCGATCAAATTCCTCGACGCTCCGCTGAGCACCCATTAACATAGTCAGTCCCGCCAGCAGCGCCGCGAAAAGCAGCCCGGACACGACCACGGTGATAGATAAGCGAATACGCCGCACTCGGAGTTTGGTGCCAGCCAGCCGCAGCGAATCAGTGATTCTAAGCATCGGTTATCCTCCCGTCCTTCAGGCGGATTTCACGATCGGCTGCTGCGGCGATGTCTGGATTGTGCGTAACGATAACGACCGTGGTGCCGAGTTCGCGGCGGATTTGGTGAAATAGATCAATGATACGGTCGGAATTGGCACTGTCCAGATTGCCTGTCGGTTCGTCGGCGAGTAAAATATTCGGGCGATTGAATAAGGCGCGAGCGATGGCAGCGCGCTGAATTTGACCGCCGGAAAGTTCGCGCGGCAAATGGTGCATTCGGTCTGCCAGTCCGACCAATTCGGCGAGTTCCTGGGCGCGGGCGCGGCGCTGCTTGGGCTTGACACGGGCAAACATGGCGGGTATTTCCAGATTGGCGGACAGAGTTAGGAATGGCTGCAGATAAAATGATTGGAAGACAAAGCCGATTTCGCGCGATCGGAACCGTGACAGTTGCCGGTCGGACAAGCGGCTGAGCGGCTGGTCGTTAATGAGGATTTGACCGGTGGACGGCTTGTCGAGCCCGCCGATGAGCTGCAGCAAAGTACTTTTGCCCGAGCCGCTAGCGCCAGTGATGGCCACGAATTCGCCAGCGAAAATATCAAGGCTAACGCCGCCGAGCGCTGGAATGGTTTGGCGACCGACGCGGTAAGATTTGGCGAGGTCGGTTACGGCGATGTGGCAGCGGCCGGAACGTTCTGGCGCAGCAGCGGACGGCGTCATAACCTTAGCGGCTGAATTGGATTTGGCGGTTGGAGGTAAGTCAACTAAACCAGCCGAAACAGCTGGCTGGGCAAAGCCGCGGATTGCGTCAATTGCTTCCTCGACGTCGTCAAATTTCGCTAAAAATGCCGCGATATCCTCAGCGCGTGCCTTCCCCACCTCTGGTTTCATGGTTGTATTGTAGCAAAAGCAGGATGGCCTTAGCAAGCTACAGCGTTCGTCGTCCTTCCAGCGCATGCGTCAGCGTGATTTGATCGGCATATTCGAGGTCGACGCCGACGGGGATGCCGCGAGCGAGGCGCGAGATGGTGATGGCAAGGCCGGCCTCCTGGAGGTAGCGCTGCAAAAAGAGCGCGGTTGATTCGCCCTCGACCGATGCGTTGGTGGCGATGATCAATTCCTCGGCGTCATCATGCTTGATGCGCTCAATGAGCTCGGGGATGTGCAGCTGCTCCGGGCCGATGCCATCAATTGGCGAAATCGCGCCGCCCAGCACGTGATAGGTGCCGCTATATTGCCCCGTCCGCTCCAGCGCCACAATATCTAGTGGCTCCTCGACCACGCAGATTAGGCGTCGATTGCGCGACTCGTCTTGGTATAGCGGCGACACCTCTTGATCATGATCAATCAGCGCGAACGTGACCGGACAGGTTTTGACGCGTGTGTGTAGTCGATCCAGCGCCCGCGCTAGCTGCTCGGCCCGTCTGGCGTCACGCCGAAGTACAGCATAGGCATAGCGCTCGGCGGTTCGCGGCCCGACACCAGGCAGCCCGCCAAACTCATCAATTAGCGTCGTCAGCGCCGCCGGCAAAATTGTCGGTTTCATTAGAACGGCAAGTTGCCCAGCCCGCCCATCAGCGGTTTCATCGTCTCGGCAGCAACTTCCTGCGCTTTGGCTAGACCGTCGCGAATTGCGATTTGGATCCAGTGCTCCAGCTGTTCGATATTATCAAGGTCCACCATCTTTGGATTAATCTTGATCGACTTAATTTTTAGCTCGCCAGTGATCTGGACGACCACCGCACCGTCGCCGGCTTCTACTTCAATGATTTCTTTGCCGAGTTGTTTCTGGGCCTTGCGCAGTTGCTGCAACATCTTGACTTGGTCAAACGCCATAATTATTAATTCCTCCTTGAATTTACTTCTTTATTATACGCTATTTTTTCGCTGATTTGTAGAGGTAAAAGCGGTCAGCCTGCTCGGCGTGGCTATTGGTGACGATGCGCTCGAGCGTCCAGCCGTCAGTGTTTGGCTGTGCCATTTGTTCAGCGCGGGTGATGACGAGCGTAGTACCCTCCGCGGCCGGTTGATTGACGGCGAGTTTGTGCTTGCTATAGCGAGCGACGGTTTCGTAGAGCGGCGCCTCGTGCGGGTTAGCGACGAGAACGACGTTTTGCCTGCCGGCGATGGCTTTTTGTAGCAGTGGTAGGTCGGTACTAAATTCATGCACTGCGCCCGAGAAATGGCGATACCCATTGGTAAAGCGGTCGAGACCCGAGAGCACCATCACGCCGATGAGCGCCATCAGCATCAATAAGCCAGTGATGCGGGCGTAAGGATTGCGCGGAAATAGCGAATACCATTGATTGAGCAGCGCCTCGACGCCAACGGCCAGCAGAATAAATAGCGGCAAGATAATAATGCTGGTCATTGATGGCTGCAGCACCAGCAGCGGTAAACTTAGTAGTAGCCAGACGCCGATCATGTACGAACGCGCGGTGTGGTGGTGCTGGATGGTTTTGAAAATGCCAAGCATGATCAAAAATAGCGCCGAAAAGTCGAGTACCGGTGCGATCTGTCCACCGACAACGGTTGGCTTGACCCAGAAATAATGATACAGCAGCAACCGCAAATTATCGACCAACGCCCAGCTGAGACTGTGAATACCGACCAGTGATTTAAGTAGATCGTGATGCGTCGCGGCGAGGAACACTGCCGGTGCGCTCGTGAGCGCGAGAACGACGATCGCTGGCAGCCATTTGAAGCGATTGCGTTTGGCGAGTAGCGCATAGCGCGTGTGTGGGTGGATCAGCGCTACCAACAGCAGCGTCAGATGAATATACCAAAAATACGGCGTAAACAGGCTCAGGCCGACCGTCGCCGCCAGTAGCAGCCGCCACAGGGCCGAGCCCTTAGCGCGCTGGACGATTAGGCTGGCAAAGAGGAGGATGAGCGCGGCATAGGTGATGTAGAGAATGTGCGGCGTGAAGCTTTGAGCAAAGAATATCAGCTGGCCGGTGACGGTCATAATGACGAGCGACAAGATGGTGACATTGGGCTTGAACCAGCGTCGCAACAGGAAAAACACGGCGACGGCAGCAATGAACGACAGGATGAGCGACGGCAACTTGATGGTATAGATGGTGACGCCAAATACGCTGAACAATCCGCGCTGCAAGAGGTGAAATGGTAAGTTGGTTTGGGCGAACGAGCCGAGGTGACTCGGCGAAATGGCATTGGTGGTATCAAGTGCCTCAATCTCTGCCTCGGTCACGCCGCCGGGGGCATACAAACTAGCGGCGGTAATGGCCGCGCAGAATAGCACAATCAGCGCCAGGTAGCCCAGCCAATAGCGCCAGCGATAGACAGCCGAGTCGGCGAGTTTGTGCTTTTTCATTGGTATTGATTATAGCACAATTCTAGTCATGCTTGCGATCCAAGCTCATAAAACGCAGGCGCTCCGGATGGAAGTAGAGCTGAATCTTGCCGACCGGACCGTTACGGTGCTTGGCGATTATCAGGTCGGTGATATTTTGTACCTCTGGGTTATCCGGTTCGTAGTAGCCGGGGCGGTAAATAAAGCTGACGATGTCGGCGTCCTGCTCGATGGAGCCGGACTCACGCAGGTCGGCTAGCTGTGGAATTGGTGGCGTGCGCGACTCAACTGAACGGCTCAGCTGGCTCAGAGCGATCAGCGGTACGTTGAGTTCGCGGGCGATCAGTTTGAGGCCACGAGAAATTTCTGACACTTCTTGGACGCGGTTGCCGTTGTGATTGTTGGTGGCCTGCATCAGCTGCAGGTAGTCGACGATGATCAGGCCGATTTCGCCCTCGTGCGCCAGCCGGCGAGCCTTGGTGCGCATCTCCAAAATGCTGAGGCCCGGTGTGTCGTCAATGTAAATCGGCGCTTCTGCCATCTCGCCCATGGCCTCGGATAATTTCTCAAAATCGTCACCGCTCAGATTACCGGTGCGAATATTCCAGCTATCAACGCCGGCCGCGTCCGCCAGCATACGGTCGGTCAGCTGCTCCTTGCTCATCTCCAGGCTGAAAAACAGCACCGGCTTTTTCTCGATCGTCGCCAGGTTGTACGCTAGGTTAGTCACCAGTGTGGTCTTACCCATGGCTGGCCGTGCCGCCAGGATAATCAAATCCGACTTTTGCAGCCCCGCCGTCATGGTATCCAAATCGCGGTAGCCAGTCCGCATACCGCGCAGGCTGCCCTTGTTGCGGTGAAGCTCCTCGATACGGTCAAAGCTGTCGGTCAAGATGCTTTCCAGGCTGACCAAGTCTTGCTTCAATGACTGGTCGGAGACGCTGAATAATTCGGCCTCGGCTTTTTCTAACAATTCCTGGGTGGTTGTCGATTCGTCGTAGCCGAGTTCGGTGATGCCGTTACTGGCCTTGATTAAGCGCCGCCGCACCGCTGTTTGCGCCACCATTTCGGCGTACGCTGCTGCGTGCGCTGCTGTCGGCACGTAGTTGGTGAGTTCCGTCAAATACGCTGAGCCGCCGATGAGCTCCAGCTCGTCCTTGCGCTTCAGCTCATCAGTCAAGGTCAAGAGGTCAACTGGCTTGTGCTTTTCAAATAGCCGCATCATACCGGCGAAAATCAGCCCGTGGTTTTTATCGTAAAAATCGTTAGGCTTGACGATTTCCGAGGCGTCCGCCAAGACTTCCTCGTCGATGAGAATTGCGCCGAGCAAACTTTTTTCGGCGTCTAGGTTTTGGGGCGGTAATTTGCCCGCGATGGTCTCGGTTTGGGTTTTTTCGCTCATGATAATTCCTCCAGGTTAACTTCTTCGCCGCCGCCCATCAGCTCGGCAATTTTCGCAAGCTCGGCGTCTTTGGGCGGGGCTTTTTGTCCGATTGTCGCAATATCCAGTTCAGTGCCGGCGACTTGTTGCACAATTGTCGCAATAAGCGGGCGATTCTTGGCGTTATCTAGCTTCTTTTTAGTGAAGGCATTGCCGGCGTACAGGGTCAAGGTATTGCCATCCCGCCGCCAGCTACACTGTTGCAACAATGTCGCAATAGCGAATGACTGCTCCTTGGCGAGGGCGATGATTTTATCCCAGTCGATGTCTGTGGCGGTGGAGTCTGGTGGGCTGTCTGATGCTGTTTTATCTGCAGAGTCATTAGCTTGCTTATTTTTTAGGGTGGTTTTTAGCGAATTTTCTGGTGGCTGGGCTGCTGGGGCTGGTGCTTTTGAAGTAGTTGCTGGCGGCTCTGGCTTCTCTATCGGCGATTTGGAAATGGTGACCGGCGGTTTGGCTGTAGTTTTGGGACTGGCGATCAACGGCGATGGCTCGGGCGATGTGTCGGTCACCTGTTCCCTATTGTCCATAAATATCGTCAATAATTTCAAGTCCGGATGCGGATGGCGGTCAACCTCAATCAGCTGCTTGACCAATGTAATTAACTCTGGGCGCTGATGTAAGTGCGCTCGCAGCAGTGATAATAATTGACGGGACAGGACGACCGGATCGATGCCAGTTTGCTCTAGTTCACCCAGCAGGTTCAGTGCTCCCGGTGCGTCACGCTGCTGATACAACTCCAGCAGGTTCTCTAGCGTCTCAGTAGCGCTCAGCCCCAGGTACTGGGCAACGTCAGACGCGCTCAGCGGCTTATCAGCGCTGGCTAACGCTGACAATTGATCCAGCATGCTGATGCCGTCGCGAAACCCGCCGCGCGAGCGCTCGGCGATCAGCCGAGCAGCGTCTGCCTCGATGGTAAAGCCCTCTTTCTCGGCGATGGCCGTCAGCTGGCGCGCCATGACGTCGACTGAGATGGGGCGGAAGAAAAATTGTTGGACGCGGCTGAGGATGGTAGCTGGCAGTTTATCGGCGTCGGTGGTCGCCAGGATGAATACCACGTGCGCTGGCGGCTCCTCCAGCGTCTTTAACAGCGCGTTGAACGCAGGTTTAGACAGCATGTGGACTTCGTCGATGATGTAGATCTTCTTTGGCGCGGAAACGGGTGCGACTTGCGCTTTCTCGCGCAGGGCGCGGATGTCGTCGACGCCGTTGTTACTGGCGGCATCAATTTCAATGATATCCAGATGCGAGGCGTCCTCGTCGTACGGTAACTGATTGATCTCATGCGCCAAAATTCGCGCCACGCTGGTTTTTCCCACGCCGCGCGGACCCGTCAGCAAATACGCATGGGCGATTTTTCCCTGCTCCAGCGCTCGGCGCAAAATGTTGGTCACGTGATCTTGCCCCAACACCTCGTCCAAGCTACGACTGCGATATTTGCGGTACAGTGCCTGACTCATTACTATACGTATTATAGCGCAAAGTGCGGGATTAGTAAGCTGTTTGGCGGTTCAGGCTTTTATGATTTAGGTATAATCCTGCCCGCGGGCATACATTAAAACAGCGCCAGCTGCGTGCTAGGTATTTCTATGTCAATGGCGCCTTCAACCGTTTGCGCCTGGTAGCCAATAAATTTTTTCACGTTATACGCCAGTAGCTGCCCGTCGTAGTCGGTGATGAGGATCGGGCCGATGATACTGACGACTGTGCCGGCCATGGTACTGTTCCCTGTCATGTCAATCACACTACTAAGGTCGCGGCCATCCGTGTGAAAATAATCTTCACATGTGATGAATTCTCGGTTTGGGAAATCCAGCCCCAACTGGTGGTGAATGCGCACCAATGCATCAGCCAAGGTTTTTTCTGCTGCCGCAGTGTCCAGTGGGTGTTTGATCAGCTCTAGTTTTTTGCTGGCGGCCACTGTTTCCATGATGCCCTCCAGCCCGGCAATTTTCGCTTCATATTGCCGGGCGATTAACGCCGAAGAAAACGTCTCCAGTTTTAGCGCCAGGCGCGCTCCCTGCTCCAGCAGCCGCCGAATGCCGCGCTCTTCCTGTGAGATACCGACTTTAATAACTCCTGGCGCAAAATATGCCAGATAGACGAAGTGCGGGTTTTGATTAATCTTTTCCTGCCGGGCTGACAGCGAGTTAGCATGATAAAATGCTGGATTAAACCCTCTTCGGTCACGGCATTTGATGCAGTTCTCATATTTTGTCTCCGCTATTGCCTGCTCTGGGCACGCTTGGCCGCAATGATTCTCAAAATCCACCCAGCCCGTACAATATTTGGCCGAAAAATCAAACACCAGTGACAACTCCTGCTCCAAAACATCACCACGCTCAGTCTCGCCGTCAATCTGCCACTCCAGAAATGGCCGGTTTTCGGTATCAAAGCTGGCGTAGCTTAGCAAAAACTCCTCAGGCATAGCACAATTATATCAAAAACCACCCGGCAACTGCGCGGGCGGTTTCAAATATCGAAATGTTTTACAGCGGCGCTTCGACGGCTGCCCAGGTGGCGTCCGGATTGTCATCAGGGATGATGATGGTGACTTGGTCGCCGACTTCGATGCGGAAGAAGGTGACGCTGGCGAGCAGGATGCGATATTCGCGGCCGTTGGCTTCGACGTAGTAAACGCCGTCGTGCTGGACGAGGGTACCGATGACTTGTTTGCGCGAGACCGGGCCGATTTGCTTGTAGATAAAGCTGCCGTCTTCGGCGATGGTTAATTTCAAGATGTCGCCTTCGACGAGCTTGGACTTTGAGGCATAGTTCGCCGGGATTGGATAATTTTTACCATCAGGCCCCATCATCATCTGGCCATCAAACACGCCCTCGATTACCTTGCCGGCAACATCGTCCGACGAGGTTTTTGGCGTGACGACTTGCCCATCGTCACCAACGATACTGATCAGCAGCTCCTTGGCTGCTGCTAAGTTAGTTTCTGCTTCTTGGATGAGCGTCCTGAGGCGCTTAACTTGCTTTTCCGGTAAATCAGACATATGGCTCGCATTCCTTGTCTATTTTGATAGTACGTGAGAGTAATATAGCACTAATTATGTGAGTGTGCAAGTCCCGCCAGTCGATTCGCATCGGCTAACGGCTCGTCTTTCCACAAGGACAACAGATAGTCAGGCAAAACTGTGGTAATTTTTACCCTTGCCAATAAAACACCGCCCGTGGTATAAGCTCCGGGCGGCATCTCTCTACGAAAACAATCGGTCGTTTCACGCAAAAATTAGCTTAACTCAACGCTAGCGCCTGCATCCTCGAGCGTCTTCTTGGCAGCTTCAGCTTCGTCCTTTGACACCTTTTCCTTGACTGGTGCTGGTGCGCCGTCAACGATAGCCTTTGACTCGCCGAGGCCTAAGCCGGTGATTTCCTTGACTGCCTTGATGACAGCAACTTTTTGAGCACCCGCGTCCTTTAGGGTGACGGTGAACTCAGTTTTTTCATCTTCTGCGGCAGTATCGCCGCCAGCAGCTGGACCAGCAACAGCCACTGCTGCAGCAGCTGGCTCGATGCCGTACTCATCTTTCAAGTGGTTTTTCAATTCGTTAACTTCTAGAACTGTCAATTTGGTCAGTTCTTCAGCCAATTTTTTAATATCAGCCATGGTATTCTCCTTAGATTATTAATTATTTATCATCTGAGTCATCCAATCTTCAACGTCTCCTCTTTTCGCGCCGGGCGCCTTGAATGACGCTCGGGCTGCAATCGCTGTACGGAGACTTATGAAGACCGAATAACTCGAGATGATTGATTGCTAAACTTAAGCCGCAGCTTTGGCCTCGATGCCGTCTAGTAAGCCGTGCAAATTGCCGCCCAGTGCGCCCACGGTGTCGTGGACTGGTGAGAGCAATTGTGCCACCACTTCGGCGATGAGCTGGTCTTTGCTTGGCAAGCCTGCCAGCGCCTTGATGTCAGCTTCGTTGATACTCAGGCCTTCACCTGAGAAGCCACCGGCCAACTGCAGTGCTGGATGCGTCTTTGCAAACGTGTCCAGAACTTTCGCTGGCATGACCTCGTCCTCGGCGCTCATAGCGTAAACCAACTGGCCAACCAGTAGGTCAGTGTCAGCTTCTTTGTAGGTATCAACGCCCTGCAGCGCTACGCGTACCAAACGGTTTTTGACCACCTTGATGACGACGTTTGCTTCGCGAGCGGCCTTGCGCAGCTCTTGCAATTCAGCCACGCTCAGACCCTGGTACCGCGCAAATGCTGTACCCTTGGCGTCTTTCAGAAGCTCGGTTAGTTCAGCAACCAAAGTTTGTTTTTTATCGCGTGAAATTGCCATAAAAATCCTTTCTTTGATTGGTTCTTGTGTGATTCGACCGATTTGTTAACGTGCGGTAATGGAAAATCTGGTCCTCGTTTATCCGGGCATTAGCCGAGCAAACAAAAACGTCTTTGATTCTCGCACTACCAAAGACGTCAAATAAAACTGTTCGTTTCATCCCTCGGCGGCATTTTTATACCTCAGTTCCCTTCGGTCGCGCGCTGTCTTTGGTAATGTTCATTAGAATTGTAGCAGAAATGACAACGGGATGCAAGACGATTCAGAGTTAATTTTTATTGATTTCTATGTAGACGGCTACGGGCTTGTCCATTGTGGCGGGTTCTCAATCGCGCATCTCTTTCAGCTGGTGTCATACCACCCCAGACGCCATATTTTTCATTGTTCTTAATCGCGTGATCAAGACAGTCCTCCTTAACCTCGCAGCCATAGCAAACTTTGAGAGCTTCTTCAGCATATCGCCTGTCTTTAGATTCTGGAAAGAACATGTCTGGGTCACTTCCGAGACAGTTTGCCTCATTACGCCAGTTATTGGTGGCAGCTTCGGACTGGTTCTTAGTATTTGGTAATAATTCACTCATTGGGTTATTATATCATACTACACGGTTATTGCAATATAAAACGCGCCTCAGGTGTGAAGCGCGTTTTATATTAAACAGGCCAACTTTACAGCGAAGTTTCAACCTTTACGCTAGGCCCCATAGTGGTGGCGACGGCGATAGATTTGACATAAATACCCTTAAGGCTGGATGGTTTTTGGGCGTTCAGACTAGCGAGGAAGGCGCGGGTGTTTTCCGCCAGTTTGTCAGCGCCAAACGAAACCTTACCGATTGACAAGTGGACGATGGCTTGCTTATCGACGCGGTACTCGACCTTGCCGGCTTTGGCTTCAGACACAGCCTTGGCGACGTCGGTGGCGACGGTGCCGGACTTTGGGTTTGGCATCAAGCCGCGCGGGCCGAGTAGTCGAGCATACTTGCCAAGCTTCGGCATGTATTGCGGCGTGGCGACCAAGATATCAAAGTTCAATTCTTCCTTGTCCAGCTGCTTCAGGAATTCCTCGTCACCGATGATGTCAGCGCCAGCTTTCTTGGCGGCGGCATGTTCGGTCTCTGGTGCGAACACCGCCACGCGGACGTCTTTGCCGGTGCCGTGCGGCAGTGCTACGGTCGAGCGGACGTTCTGGTCGGCTTGGCGCGGATCAACGCCCAGGCGAACGTGAATTTCAACGCTGGCGTCGAACTTGACCGGGCTGGTCTCGGTGGCTAGTTTCAGCGCTTCGTCAAGGCTGTACAGTCTATTTTTCTCAATCTTCTTGGTAGCCTCTTGGTATTTTTTACCGCGGCGCTCCAGGCGCGGACGCGTAATCGGCTTCGGGCCTTTCTTGACATGCGCTTCAGCGTCGTCGGACTGCGGCGTAGTGTCGCCTGCTTCTTTACGGGCTTCCTTTTCGGCCTTAGCTTCGGCCTCGTCGAGGGCTTTTTGGCTGCGCTTACCAGCCTTGGCGACGACAGCTTCGCGCTCGGCGATGACGTCTTTATCTTTGGTGTCGTGCGGCTTATTGTCCTCAGGCGCGGCTGATTCAGCCTCGGCAATTGCTGCCTCAATCTCAGCGATAGTATTCTTGTCGCTGACTGCTAATTTTAGTTCTGCTGCCTTTTCCAGCAAATCGGCTTTCTTGGCCATACTAATCCTTTCTGTGGTACAAACGGCGACTCGCCACCTTGGGTGAATCTTGCCTCCCAGCATTGATTTGATGATAGTGGAATTATACCTGAAATAATGCAGTAAAGCAACTATGGTTTATGCTGCGAGAGCATCTGTGTCGCCGCTGTTACGGCGCATTAGCTTCGAGAGAAAACGACGATCTGGGATAACATGAATAGTGGTATTATCGCTAGCTTCCAGTGAAAGGGCAACCCGTGGAGCTGGCTCATCACTGGTGTGGTCGGTGATTACACTAAAGCCGGTGGATCTCATGCCGTTAAATTTGCCATACGGAAGTCTAGTCCCCTCACTTGTAAATGTAGACCCTTCACCGGAAAACGACCCACTCTTACAGAAATCTTCGCCCAATTGCTGAGTCAATGTTTGTACGCCCCAAGCGATTATTGCAGCACGGTCGGCGGGTGAGGTGGCATATTTGGCGGCATTTTCTATGTCGAGTATTGTCTCGTGTATCTCGGGATTTGTAGCTTGAGCCGAAAAATAATTCGCCAGCAAATCAGTTGGTAGATGGACATCAAATTGGAGAATATTGCCGACTGTCTCTTGGGAGAGCGGAAAATGATGCGTACCTTCCCAGGAACGAATAGCCAGCGCTGCCAGTGTTTGTGGGCGCTTATTGACTGTAAATGCTTTAGCCTCTGGTGACAGGAGCTTTCCTCTCAGTTGATAAACAGCTAGTCCATTGCCTTCAGTAACATTCGTGATAGTCACTGGCGAGCCGATGTAGTCGTCCGGGATGTGCGGAATGATGTGCTGTTTGATTATGTTTTCGGGATTCCTATCCGGCGGGAGGTGCTCTCCCCTTTTCGCTATTTCTATCGTGACAGCGAACGCATGATTTGCCTCACTAACTCCTCGCTGAAAGTTTAGGCTACTTAGCACAGACAGCCCGTCAGCTATTGGCGAATAATGATGTCTTTCTCCCATAATTAACTACAAGTGTAGATGAGAACACATTATTTTGCAAGTAATTTGACATACCTGCAACGTAGCGGTACAATTATGTTACTATGAGTAATGCGGAATTTTTAGGTAGATGCAAGGACTGTCCGATTGCCGGTCCGGCTTGCGAGAATGTAGAGAATAGACGGCAGGCTGCCAAGGAGGCTGCAAAGTTAGCCCTGAAGGGACTGAGCAATAATCCAAATATTCAACTTTTTCGAGGTGACGGCGTGCAGGTTGATGTCGCAGATCTGGACCCCGAGGTACTAAAGGAACTTAATAAAGATCTACGTAGTCAGGTAGCGGGCTGTTTTGATGAGATTGATGAGTCTAGAAATTATGTACTGCAGTTGGCCGAGAAGTGTCCCGGGCCAACGACAGCTCGATTTCGGGCAAAGACGGGTCGCTTAGTAGAGGTGACGGTGTGTGATAGCGCTGCACTGCCTTGGCAAAGTAGCGGAGAGGGAAACATAGAGCCTGTACGAGTGAGGCGAAGGTCGTAACCCGCTTGCCCCTGCTCTTTTATCTCTGCTACAATAGCGAGTATGAACAATATCACAATCACAGACATTCACGCACGACAAATTTTAGATTCTCGGGGCAATCCGACGGTGGAGGCTGATGTTCGGCTGAGCGATGGCTCGTTCGGGCGGGCGGCGGTGCCGTCGGGCGCCAGCACTGGTTCGCACGAGGCGGTCGAGCTGCGTGATGGTGACTTGGCGTATGGTGGCAAGGGCGTGCTCAAGGCGGTCGAGCATGTTAATGTCGAGATCGCGCGGGCGCTGCGCGGTATGGATCCATTTGCGCAACATCGGGTTGACGAGCGGATGCGACAGCTGGACGGTACGCCGAACAAGGGGCGGTTTGGGGCGAACGCCATCCTCGCGGTCAGCCTAGCAGTTGCCAAGGCGGCGGCTGAGTCTAAGGGTATTGAATTTTTTGTCTATGTCAATCAGCTGGCCAATGCCGGTACGATGAGCCTGCCGATGCCGATGATCAATGTGATGAACGGCGGGCAGCACGCGCTGGGTGCGACGGATATTCAGGAATACATGATCATCCCGGTCGGTGCATCGACGTTTGAGGACGCGATGCGGATGAGTGCCGAGGTGTTTCACGCGCTGGCGAAGGTGCTCAAGGCAGAGGGCTACCCGACGACTGTTGGCGATGAAGGCGGCTATGCGCCGCATGTGCGCGGCGGCAATATGGAGCCGGTCAAGCTGCTGGCACGGGCGATTCAGCAGGCTGGCTACAAACTGGAGCAGGACTTTGCCTTTGCTCTTGACGTGGCCTCGAGCGAATTTCACGAGGGCGATGGCCAGTATCGGCTAGAGACGGAGCATCGCACGCTTGACGTGAATGGTATGATCAAGATGTACAAGCAGCTGCGGGCTGAGTATCCGGTGGTATCGATCGAGGATGGGCTGGACGAGGAAGCCTGGCACGACTGGCAGACGTTGACGACGGAGCTTGGCTCGACGACGCAGCTGGTCGGTGATGATTTGTTGGTGACGAATGTGATGCGGCTAGACCGAGCGATCGCTGAAAAGGCTGGCAATGCGATTTTGATCAAGCCAAATCAAATTGGCACGTTGAGCGAGACCATTCAGGCGGTGATGATGGCGAAAAAGGCTGGCTGGAATACGGTGATGAGCCACCGCTCGGGCGAGACCGAGGACGTGACCATTGCTCATCTGGCGGTCGGGCTCGGTACGGGCCAGATCAAGACCGGCTCGATGTCGCGCTCAGAGCGCATCGCTAAGTACAACGAACTGATGCGTATCGCCGAGATGCGGCCAGAGCTAGAGCTGGTGCGGCCGTTCAAGCAGTCGTAGTTCATAGGCTACGGGGATAAGACGCCGGGCGCCTGGTCGGCTGTAGTGGAAATTATTGCCGCAGGGTGATCACCTGCCCGTCGTCAGTATATGTGATGATCCGTGAAGGCATTACCCCCTTGATTTCTCCGCCGTCAACATAGACGGCTACCTCATCGCCAAAGTACGCGATCGCCTCGTTGATTGTGGTAGCCGGTGGCTGCCCCGCAAGGTTAGCACTTGGTGCGAGTAGCGGGCCAACGCATTGAATTAGCTCGGATAGTGCCGTCCCTGATGGCACGACGCGAAATGCCAAGGTTGCATCAGTGCGCACCAGGTGTGGCATAACGTCGGGGCCAACCCTAACGACAATGGTAGTCGGCCGTTCGCAGCACAGCTGATCATAGATGCGTCGCTGCTCGGTAGTGAGTTCGGGGATATCGTTGGCGCTGCCAAGCAGGATGATGCAGGATTTGGTGCGATCACGTCGGCGTACGCGGTACAGCTCATCAACTGCCCTTGGGCTATCAGCTCGAGTGAGCAGGCCATAAATGGTGTCCGTCGGCGCGACGACGAGCTTATCAGCTCGCAGAGCCTCGATAACCGTAGTATCAAGTAAGTTGTTGGTAATCATCAGATGATTATACCATAATAAAATTACTCCCACGGCAGGGAGTAATTTTGGATGAACAGGTGTAAATTAGTCGGCGACTTCTACGCCCATTGAGCGAGCGGAGCCGGCAACGACTTTCATCGCGCCTTCGATGTCGACGGCGTTTAGCTGATCCATCTTTGCTTCGGCAATTTCCTGAAGCTGAGCGCGAGTGATTGTGCCGACCTTCTCGGCGTGTGGCTTGCCTGAACCCTTTTGGATGCCGGCTTTCTCGCGGATCATATCATCCACTGGTTGCCCAAGCGACTTCCACGTAAAGGTACGGTCTTCAAACACTTGAATGTGGACGATAACGTCCTTGCCCATCATATCTTTGGTAGCGTCGTTGAATGGATTGATGAAATCCATCATGTTCAGTCCCCACTGACCGAGGGTCGAACCAACTGGTGGCCCAGCGGTTGCTCGTCCGGCAGGGATGCGTAATTTTAGATTACCGATAACTTTCTTTGCCATAGTTTCCTCTTACTTTTTCTGTGCGTAACCACTGTATTATAACGAAAATTGTGCTAGAATACAAGCATGAACGCTCGCGGCATCAAGCCAGTTCGTCGCCTTATCAATATGTTTGGTGCGCTCGCTTATAGCCTGTTGATTTTTACTTATGCGGTCATTGTCGGTGCTGGGCTGTTGTGGCTGGCGCGTAGTGGCCTACTCATGCAGCTCGGTGTATCGCCAGAGACAGTCCAGCCGGCACCCACTCCGCCGACCACGCCGGGCGATACGACGCCCCGTGCGGTACCGTTTCTCCTTCAGGTGGTGCAGCTGGTGCTGATGTCGGTAATGACGGTGGCGGTTTTGGGTGTGGTGGTGATGCTACCGTATTGGCTGGGGCGCTGCGGCTCGTATCTATTGAAGCGCAGCATTCGATTATGTCACAGCCAAGTGACGCTGGCGACCCTATTGTTCGGCAAGATATTGGCGTGCGGTATCGGGACGGTGCCAGTGCTGATCATGGCGATGTATGATGCTAGGCAGTGGCCGATCGCGGCGGTACTGCTGGGGACGATTACGGTGGCGCTGGTCCTCTTTGCCACACAACACTACCTCGCCAAAAGTAGCGAGGTAGTTGAAGCCAAAGATGTCTGGTAGCTTGGTGATGTATCGCCGCGCGGCCAGATGATTAGGCAGCTAGACTTTCTTGACCTGCAGTGCGTCCAGCTCGACCGGCGTATCGCGGCCAAACATACTGACCATGACCTTGATCTTGCCCTTGATAGCGTCAATTTCTGCGATCGACCCATCAAAGCCCTTGAATGGCCCGTCAATGATGGAGACCACTTCGCCGACCGAGAAATCAATCTGATGCTTTGGCTCTTCGACGCCCATACGCTTTTTGATCTTGGTAATTTCTTTGTCGGACACCGGTGTTGGCGTGGTGTCGGCACCAACGAAGCCAGTCACGCCCGGTGTGTTGCGAACGATATACCACGTCTCGTCAGTTAGCTTCATCTCGACCAACACGTAGCCCTGAAAGATCTTGGCATCGACAACCTTGCGCTTGCCGTTTTTGATCTGAATTTGCTTTTCTTTCGGCACCATGACGTCAAAGATTTTGTCGGCCATGTCGACGCCGTTGATGCGCTGGCGGATGGATTCAGCAACCTTTTCCTCATAGCCCGAGTAGGTGTGAATGGCGTACCACGAGCGAGTTGAATCGTAGCGATTTGATGACATAAATTCCCTTTCCTATTTCAAAATTTGATTAAAGCCCCAGTTGAATCCAGCGTCAAGCAGCAAGATCAGCACCACAAAGATCAACGTAAATACCAACACCGCCGCCGTCATGCTCCAGGTTGCTGAGCGAGTCGGCCAGCGCACCAGCTTGAGCTCTTGCCATGCACCCTTGAAATAACCAACGTCGCCTGATTTTTTGGCGGATTTTTTGGCCGTGGTTTTTGGCTGTTTTGGTGATGTGGTGGCCGTCTCTGTCGCTATCTTTTTCGTAGTTTTACTGGCGGTTTTTTTGACGGTTGTACTTGCTTTTGACTTATGTGGTGACGGCTGCTTCGTCTCGTCATCTTTTGCGGTGATGCGGCGAACCCTCGTCTTTGATCCTGCTGCGTTTTTTTGTGCCATAGTTTCTCCCAATTTAAAAGTCTGCTTCTTAGCAGACTGTCAAGTCTATTGTAGCGTGTTCGGGCCGTGATTGCAAGGGCGGTCTCATGTGGACGTGGGCGGGTCGGCCAGCTCAAAGCTAAACGTCGAGCCATGATTGAGTCGGCTTTTGACAGAGATGGTGCAGCCGAGTTTGTGCGCCAACTTGCCCGCAACGTACAGCCCCAGTCCGGTGCCGCTGGTCTCGCGGGTTCGATAATCCTCGGCCCGGTAAAACCGCTGGAAAATCTTTTTTTGGTCAGTCTTGCCGATGCCTATCCCAGTATCAATTACCGCAAATTGTACGACGCCGTTACGCCGGTGCATCCGCAGCGTCACCCCGCCACGAGGCGTGTATTTGATGGCGTTGATGATGAAGTTTTGCAGTAGCTCGGTCAAGTACAGCCGCGAAACCTTGATCACGCCAATCTGCGCACTTACGTCGAGGTCAAACCGCAACCCCTTCTCGGCCGCTCGCGGCGCAAACTCACTGTGTAACGTGCTAGCCAGCTCCATCAGATTAATCGTCTCCGTCTCGTCCGCCGCTCCACGCTCGGCGCGCGATAGGGTGCCAAGGTCATTGATCATTTTAGCGAGGAACATCACTTGATCGTGCGCTGCCACTAGTGCTTCATGCACCTTTTGGGTGTAGCCTTTCTCGGCGAGCAGTCGAGCGTTATCGAGCGCTCCCTCGGCGATCGCCACCGGTGTGCGCAGTTCGTGACTAACAACGCTGATGAACTCATCACGCTCCTCTTCGAGGCTTTTTATCTTGGTGACGTCACGCAGAATTAACACATAGCCGTCAGTGCTGGAGCTGCCGCCTAAAATCGGCGCAAAGGTCGCCTCCAGTCGCAAATGATCGCCATCGCTGAGCGGCATGATCAGATCGTCACGGGTGCGGATTGACGGCGATTTGCTCAGTTCTTCAAATACATTGATTGGCGTTCTACCGAGCGTCTGCAATTGAAATATCTCGTTAATGTGGTGGCCATGGAGTGTGGCGTTGGTGTCCAGCAGGCCGATCATCGCCGCATTATAAATCGTAATGACACCGTGAGCATCAGTGCTTAGTACCGCATCGGTCAAGCTGTTTACCAACGTCATCATCTGGCTATGTTCTGGCGCGGCATCCATGTTCTCGTGTGCATGCTGCTGCTGACTGCGCCTCGTGCGCCACGTGCCCATCCCTTGTTTCATATGATTTAGTATAGCACATGCTACACGTGCGGTGTATGGTTTTTCAGTGCCGCTCGGTGCGTTTTGTAAGCTGGGTCGATGGCTGCAACCTCTCGCCAAAAGGCGTCGGAGTGATTCATCTGGCGGGTGTGAGACAGCTCGTGAATCAGCACATAATCAAGCAACTCAAACGGCAGGTTCATCAGCGCGATGTTCAGGCTAATCGTGCCGCGCGACGAGCAGCTACCCCAGCGGCTCGAGGCGTGCGTCAGCTTGATGGTTTGATAGGAAAAGCCATGTTCCTCAGCCAGGAATTTCAGCCGCCGTGGCAGGTAACTTCTGGCTTCCTTGCGTAGCGCTGTGATGACGACTTCGCGAATGCGCTGCTGGATGGCTGGAGTAGTAATGTCGGTGCCGGATGGCAGCTTGACGAGGATGCGGGTGCCGGAGCGCTTGATGGTGGGTTCGGCGAGTGCGGACTGGGTCTCGATAATCAGGTGGTGGCTTTTACCAATTGATTGATCCTGCGTGTAGTAGTGACCTTGTTGATGCTCAGCCAGGAGCTCGCGAATACGCGGCCGGGATGACTTGATAAGCATTTTTGCTGCGAGCAGCGGTGTATACGCCGGCAGGCTAATCCGCAGCTGCCCGTTTGGCGCGACCTTTAGTGATACCTGACGCGCCAAGTGCGAGCGCCTCACCGTGATTTCGCCAAACTCAGCGTCAGTAATCGTTGGCATGTATAGCTCCTAGCTAACGCGAACGCGGCTGAGTACCGGACGTTGCGGATGGCGCTTGGGAGTATCAGCTTGGGCGGCTTGCGGCTGGGTCGGAGCAGCTGTAGTATTCGGGCGAACGTCGGCCAGGCGCTTGAGCAAGGTGCGCGCTTGGGTGTTATAGGTGTGACGACCACTGATGACGACGCATGGTTCGCTGGGGTGCGGCGATGAGAATTGTTTGATCTTGGCGTCGAATGTTGCCTCGTCGTTATCGTTGGCCTTGAGCCAGCGCATCTTGGCGGTCGCCAGGTCAGTCTGTACCCAGACAAAGAGAATCTTATACCCAGCAGCGCGGGCTGTCTTGGCGAGCTCAACCCGCCAGGCTCGCTTCTCCGTTGCTCCCTCAAACACGATGGTTTGATGAGTCTTCATCAGTTCTTTGAGCAGTGTGCCGCTCGCATAATTGACGGCCGCCTCGTCATCGGATAATGTCGCTAAGATACCAGAATCCAAATGCGGCGCATGAAACATCTCAGAAAACTCAGCCGCGAATTGCGACTTGCCCGCCCCCGGCACGCCCACCATGGCAATGATGTGAGGAGAAGAAAGTTGCAAAGGTTTCATATATGTTAGTATACACAAAAAATCCCCCTTATCCAAGGGGGATTCTCGCCTGAAACCTCGCGCTTCAGAATATAGATTCTCGGAGCGGTCAGTCTCTTACAGGTGGCGTCGGCTGGCGACGTATGCCAGGGCTGAGGTAACCAGTGCGCCCAGACCCAGGCCGCCGAGTACCATGTCGGTCATACCAGTTCGTGGTAGTGCGGTTGGTGTTGGTGGGGTTGGGGTGGTTGGCTTTGGATTACACTCTTCGCTGTCAATACCGACGAATCGCTTGGTGTCTTCAGCTTCTTTCTTGGTGACTTCGCGGATGGTCTTGGTAGTGACGTCACAGACCTTGATCTTTTCACATTTGCTCAGATCAGTGGTGTATGGTGGCGTGTTCTCTTTGCCCTTTTCGACTTTTTCGATGACGCCGGTTTGAACATTACAGGCCTCGACTTTTTCTGGTACATCGACGGTTGCGTTGTCACAGCCGTCTTTGTCGCCAGGAATCTCTGGGGTATCAACGCAGGCGGTGTTGACGACCTTGCCAGTAACTTGTTCTTTGATGGTTGCCGTGATGGTAAAGGTCTTTGATGCGCCCTGCTTGAGTTCAGCAATTGTTGCTTTCCAGGTATTGTTCTGGAGCGTGCCCTCAGATGCTTTCAGGAAGGTAACACCTTGTGGCGCATTGTCGGTGACAACAGCGTTCTTTAGGTCAACGTTACCGGTGTTAGTGACGGTTACCTGGTATGGGAATTCGTTGCCGACTTGGACGGTCTTGTGCTTGAGGCCATCAACCTTTTTCTCGATTTTGATGCCAGGGTTAGCCTTTGGCGTTTCTGGCTGGATGGTGAACTGCTTGACACAGTCGTTGCTGGTGCGATCACCAAGGCTGGTTGTGACTGTGACGCGAGCGGTGTAAGTGCCCGCTTCCTTGATGGTAGCGCTGGTCTCGCTGGTCAGCGCTGAAGTAGTGTTGCTGCGTGAGAAGACTTCCTTGCCTGAAGCATCGGTGATGCTAAAGGTGTATGACTTGACAGTTGCGCCATTCTCGACTGTTGCGTGAGCCTTCAGGGCGACCGTGTTAGTCTGACGATTAATGACTGGCTGGTCAAGTGCTTTACAAGTAGCCACTGGCTGTGGTTTCGGTTTTGGTGGCACGACAACGTTGGTGGCGACAACTGGGTTACCACATGGTGTCATGATGGCGAACTTAAAGCGGCCTTGTTCATCAAGCCGGATGAAGGCTTGCTGTGCGCTACCCATACGGCTGGCTGGGACGACCTTGGCGTTAGTGCCTGAGATCGGTGTGCCGCCGCTGATGTTGCGGATGGCTGTCCGAGCGTTGGTGGCGACAACGGTGCCGTTGTCGAGGCGAACCTCGCCGTTACGGTAGACTGCGCCATTGGCGTAGTTGCCGCTCAGCATCTCGTAGGAAATACCGAACGCACCATAAATTGTTGATACGCCTTTGTTGAAATATCGTTCGCGCATCTCTTGTACCGACATGGTACCACAATACACCACGGCGTACTTGTCACAGTCGCGGGTATTGTCAATTGTTTCTGCGTTGGCGTAGTAGACTAGTCCTGCTCCGAAAGCAGCGACCAGCGATAGCGCCACGATCTTAAGCTTTGTACTTAATTTCATAACATCCTCCTCACTGGTTGTTTCTCCAATATTATCACACAAGCATTATTTTGTCAATAACTTATATCATATTTTTTCAAAATGGTTAGTTTTGTACGGTTTGGGTCAGTTTGCAGAATATTTTTTTCTGTTATAATAGATACGCTAACCCGCTCAGCGAGACGATAGGGGCATAGTTCATCGGCTAGAATGGCGGTCTCCAAAACCGCAGAGGTAGGTTCGACTCCTACTGCCCCTGCCACAATCTATGGCGTGACGACTTGATGAAAGTCGTTTTTTAATGGCTTGCTGTAGAATTGACGGCGCATATCAATTCGTCTCTTGTGAAAATAATGCCTTGATCTCGTGAAAAATGCCAGATGTGCTTGAAAAAGCATAAGCGGCGGTCTATACTGTAAATAAGATGAGAATTTTGATGCTAGGGTGGGAGCTTCCTCCGCACAATTGTGGCGGCCTCGGTGTGGCGTGTTACCAGATGTCAAAGGCGCTGGCAGCGCATGGTATTGCTATTGATTTTGTTGTGCCCTACACGGCCGAGCATCCGAATATTACCCATATGAACATTCATGCGGCCTCGCCGCTGCCGCCGGGCTATCATGACCTTGGGGCGTACGATCATGGTGTCACGCCAGATACTGAGGATAGCGATGAGCACGGACTTGAACCGATGCGCCGACTGCAGCGTCGCTATGGTACGTTTGTCAGGCAGTTTGCTCAGTCACGTCCACCAGATGCCATCCACGCTCATGACTGGTTGACGATGGAGGCTGGCGTGATCGCTAAGGAAGTGTCGGGTGCACCGCTGATTGTTCACGTGCATGCCACTGAGTTTGACCGCTCGGGCGAACATTCGGGTAATCCGTTGGTGCATGAGATTGAACAGCAGGGTCTGATGATGGCGGATCGAATTATTGCGGTTAGCCGTATTACCAAGGACATGATTGTTAAGAATTATCATATCCCGCCAGATAAAGTTGAGGTGGTATATAATGCGATCGACCTTGCTGACCTGCCGCCACATGAGTATGACACGGCGACATATAAATACCTCGAAGATCTCAAGACTGATGGCTATACCATTGTTGGTGCGTTGACGCGGCTGACGGTGCAGAAAGGGCTGACCTACTTTGTGCGGGCAGCAGCCAGAGCGCTAGAGCGCTACAACAAGATCGCATTTTTGCTATCGGGTGACGGCGAGCAGCGGGATGAATTGGTGGCCTTAGCCGCGCGGCTGGGCGTGAGCGACCGGGTGATTTTCACTGGTTTTGTTCGCGGCAAGCAGTGGCGCGATGCCTACTACCTGATCGATATATTCATCATGAGTTCGGTGTCAGAACCGTTTGGGCTGACGGCACTGGAGGCAGCGCATCACGATACGGCCCTGCTCATCAGCAAGCAGTCAGGTGTTGGCGAGGTACTCCATAACATCATGCGGTTTGACTACTGGGATGTTGATAAGCTGGCGGACGAGATCGTCAATATTGCGCGCTCGCCAGGCCTGCAATCGGCATTAAAGCACAATGTCAAGGATGAGTACGCTCGGCTGTCGTGGCGGGATGCAGCCGAGCGGTGTGTCGCGCTGTATCAAGCGTCGGCTGAAAGGAGGTGGGCATGAGCCGAGGTATCACCCTCTATCTTCACGTGCATCAGCCGTGGCGGGTGCGGCGATATAGTATTTTTGACGTAGCAGCGCGGCATGATTATTTCGAGACCAATGATCCGGCTCAAAACAACGAGCTGATTTTTCACAAAGTCGCTGAGAAGTCGTATCTGCGGATGAATGCTCTATTGGAGGAGCTACTCAGGCGACATCATGATTTCAAGTTGTCGCTGAGCATCAGCGGCGTCTTCCTCGAGCAAGCGGAGCGCTTTAACCCAGCGGTGATCGAGAGCTTTAAGCGGCTGGTTGCCACCGGCAAGGTTGAGTTGCTATCAAGCCCGTACTATCACAGCCTGGCGTTCTTTTATTCGCGGCAGGAGTTTGAGGAGCAGATTCGTCGTCACCAGCAGAAGCTACGTCAGCTGTTTGGTGTCGAGACCACGGTGCTCGCAAATACTGAACTGGCGTATAACAACGACCTCGCCAAGTGGGCGGAGGCGGCTGGTTTTAGCGGCGTGCTGGCCGAAGGTTGGGATGAGGTGCTGGATTGGCGCAGTCCGAATTATGTGTATCGGCCGGTTGGTACGGACAAGATTGGACTGCTGCTCAAGAATTATCGCCTGAGTGACGATATCGCTTTTCGGTTTAGTAATCGGTCGTGGGCGGGTTGGCCACTGACGGCAGAAAAATATCGGACGTGGCTGATGGAGGCGACGGCCGAGGCGCCGCTGGTTAATTTGTTCATGGATTATGAAACCTTTGGCGAGCATCAGTGGTCGGATAGTGGCATTTTTAGCTTTTTTGATCAGTTTGTTGCTTCGTGGCTTGAGGTTAGTGGTAATACGTTTTATACGGTGTCTGAGGCGCTGGCGGCGCATCAGCCGGTTGGTGAGATCAGCATGCCAGAGACGGTGACTTGGGCGGATAGTGAGCGTGATTTGACAGCGTGGAATGGCAATGATTTACAGAAGGAGGCGCTGCGGTATCTGTACGAGTTGGAGGCCGACGTACTGAGGAGTGGTGATGAGCAGCTGATCGCCGATTGGCGGCGACTGCAGTCGTCTGATCATTTCTACTATATGTGTACTAAGTGGTTTACCGATGGCGACGTCCACGCCTATTTCAGTCCGTATGATTCGCCGTACGAGGCCTTCCTCTATTACGTTAACGCAATTCGCGATGTGCGCTGGCGGCTGAGTGCGCATCGGTACGAAAGGTTTTGATGTCGGTACTGCTGGCAAATGGCACGTTGGCGGTTGAGCTTGACCAGTTTGGTCGAGTGAGTTCACTGTCGTTCCCGCACGTTGGCCGCGAAGTACAGAACCATCAATCCGTGCATCGTCTCGGCGTGTGGGTGGATGGCGAGTTTTCGTGGATTGATGATGGCGCGTGGCGGATGACGATGCGGCTGCCGCAGGGGGCGCTGGTAGCGCACACGGTGCTCAAGCATGAGCGATTGGGACTGGTGTTGGAGTGCGATGATTTCGTTGATAGCAAGGTCAATGTATTTGGTCGTAATATTCACGTGGTCAATCTGCGGACTGAGACACGCCAGGTGCGGTTGTTTTTGCATCAGGCGTTTCGGCTATACGATGATGGTCAAGCGATTGATACGGCGCAGTATGTCGAGGCGTCGCAGGCGCTGCTTCATTATCGTGGACGGCGGGCGTTTGCCGTTGGCCTACGGACCTTTGACGGGCGTGATTTCGATCGGTGGACGGTCGGGCGATTTGGCGCTGGACTGGATGGAGCGTGGCGCGATGCGGAGGATGGCGAACTGGCGGGCTGTCCGCATGAGTATGGCATGACCGACTCGGTGCTGGGCTGTTCGCTACGGCTGGCGGCGCTAGCGTCGGATCGCTGCACCTACTGGTTGGCGGCCGGGACGTCAATCAAGGAAGCGTTGGGGCTGCACGAAAAGACGCGCAGTGTCGGCTTGGTGCGGAGCTTGGCGCGGACAACGGATTTTTGGCATAAGTGGCTGAGTCCAGGTTTTCGCGCGGCCCAGAAATTACCGCTACCACACCGTAAGGCCTTTATTAATTCCCTGTTGACACTGCGGGCTCACGCGGATGAGCGCGGGCTGATACTGACTGATGGTTCAGCCGCCAATTGTCATCTGCGCGACGCGGCGTTCGCGCTGTGGCCGCTGATCCGACTGGGGTATGGCAATGAGGCGGCGATGTTTTTCGAAGCTTGCCGGCGGATATTTGAGGCTGATGGTTACTTCGCGCCAGCATATTATACGGATGGCGAGCCGGCTGCGACTGATACTGCGTGGCGTCAAGACCGGCCGCCAATGCGACTGGCGGACGCGGCGGCGGTACTATTTATCTTCTGTCAATTTGCCACGTCGCGAGTTGGTGCGGAACGTTCACGGCAATTATATCAATCGGTGGCTGCTAAGGTAGCGATATTTGTGACGGATAATTGGGATAATCCAGCGGCGGACGACAACGCGGCGTTTGTTTGGCAGTTGTCGCGCGCGGCGCTGGAGCAAGCGAGCGAACTCGCGCAGCAGCACGACGACCCAGCCAATGCGGTGCAGTGGCGAACCTGCGCTGATGATATCAGCGCGCAGCTAGCGGGACGTGGTGCTGACGAGGTGACGATGGATGCGGTGTATGCCGCTTACATGTTTGGTGTTGAGGGTGAGGCTGAGCGGACAAAGCAGCTGGTCACTGAGGCGGTGCAAACCTTAGCGGCAGTTGATGGTCTGTTTAAGCGACGGGCGGATGACCCCAATAGCAGCGTGGTTGCTAGCCTGTGGCTGGCGCAATACTACATCGAGACAGGAGAGATGGCGCGAGCAGAGCGAATCGTTGACTTGATCCGCGAGCGGCGCATTATGAAAACTGGCGCAGTGAATGAACAAAGCGTATCGTCGGTGGTGGCTTCGGCTGAATACGTCAATACCCTGCTCGATATGATCGTGGCTCAGCGCTGAGGTTAGCGTAGGGGAATTAAGCCGGCCTACTGATTTGGTCGTTTGTCGCAAATAAAAAATCACCCCTATCCTAGGGGGTGATTCTCGCTCGATGTCATTAGCCCTTACGTGGTTTGACTTCGTTGCGGCCGAGGTTTTTCTTGGTCTCGGTGTAGGTTGCGTGCTGGCGAGCTACCGGGTCGTATTTTCGGAGTGTCAATTTGCCCTGCCCTTTGGTGGTGCGGTTTTGGGTGTTGACCGTGGTGTAGTACGTGCGGTGACCGCTCAAATCACTGACTAAACCAATCAACTTTCGCTTCGTATTCTTCTTTGCCATCTCTTTACTCGTTACGTTTATTTACAATCTTGACCGATTATAGCACAGATAATTGGGAAACGCTAGGGCGCTTGTTAAGGAAAATTGCTCTTGCTCTCGGACTAATACCAGCGAACCACCTCATCAAGTGGCCGGCGGCTGCGCGGGTGTGGCTGGTCACTCCGGCTGGCGTATCCGAGCGCCAGCATGAGAACTGGCAGGTCTTTATCCGGGTCAATGAGCTGGTGGGTTGTCAGTACCTCTGTCGCCTGATCAATCGAAAATCCCTCAATCGGACACGAGTCAATCCCCCGCTGGGCTGCCACCAGCATGGCAAAGCCAAGGGCGATGTACGCCTGGTGCGCCGACCACTGATGTAGCCCATCAGGTGTGTCCATCAGCTTGAAATCTTTCTTGGCCCACTGCTTCCAGAAGGTCTTATAGGCGGTGCGCTCGACCAGGTTCATTTGTTTTACGTCCTGGAGTATGTGATCAATGTGATCACTAAGCGCCTCGGCCGTCTTGGCGGTAAAAATCAGGAAATGACTGGCATCAAAGCGCGGCTTGTTAATCGGCGCGCATTTTTTCAGACCCTGGCGCAGCTGCTGATCTTGGGTGACAATGACGTCGAATTGTTCAAAACCGTACGAGGTTGGCGTGAGGCGAATTGCCTCAAGGATCAGCTTCATATCTTGGTCAGAGATCTTTTTATCAGCATCAAATTTCTTGCAGGCATGGCGAAAATCCAGCGCTTTGGTAATTTCCGCTGCTGAAATGGTTGGTTTGCTGGTCATTGGCGTCCTCCTTTTTGTTGCCTAATGATACGTTGCTCTTCGGGCGTGAATCGCCGCGATTCGCGCATTTTTTGATAGGCTTTGTTGCGCGTCCACGCGTCAATTTGCCTATTTTCCAGTTCAGCCAGCGTTTTTTCAAAAAAATTCACTGCCGCCGTGGCATACAGCCAGGCCAGCGCCATTTTGACATAATAACCGTCGTGTTTAATGTCTCGCAGCGCCGCGAAAACCTGATCAATGTGTGCTTCGTCTAGGAAATTAGTCATCAAAGAAACTACACCGTAACGTACCGTGAACTCAGCTTTACTCTGCAAGCATTCCAGCGTAAAATCCCACCATATTTCGCCGGCAAAGCGCCGCTTTTTCTCGACAAATATATCAATATGCGCCCACGAATCAACGAGCGGCAAATATTGCTTGGTTAGGTCAATCGCCGTTTGATCATCAAGCCGAGCGTGTGTAATCAACAGCCCGCACAGCAGCACATACTCAAACGATTCGTTCTGTACTGTTAGTAATTTGCTAATGTCCGCCGCGCTCATATCAGGCGCCAATTCCCTCGCCAACCGCCGCAAATCCGGTATGCGCACACCGATGACCGGCATTTTGGTGTTGACGATGCGCTTGTTAAAGACGGCGTAGGATTCGTTGCCTTGAGCGAGCGTTTCGAGTTGGCGCGTGAGGTTGTGAAGCATATGTTTATTATAACCTATAAGCGGCGCATTGCTAACGCTGCTCCCACTGTTTCGGCGAAACCCGGCACGAGCTTCATCGTAGTCACTTCTTTTATATCAAACCAGGTAGCCTAAAACAAAACCAAAACGACTTAGCTTAAGTTATTTGCTAATGATTAGCACCTCTTTTGTTTTCGAGTGTGACAAAGCGTACTTGTAGTCCCTATTAGATACCACGCACATTTTTTTACCATATTGTGAAAGTATATCACATATCTGTTCAATGCTCGGGATACCGTCGCTTCTATAAGAAATGACTATTGTGGAATCAGAAAACTTACTTATTATTTTATGGAACTCTCTTTCTATCTGATTTTTATTAGTCCACGGGTTCTTTTTCTTATTTTTTATAGGTAAATGCTTATATCTATGATTAATCTTATTGTTCCAAGTTTTGTAGTTGGCTATTCCCTCTAGAAAGTGATAGAAATCTAAGTAGTCCGTGCCTACACCGTTGCTAGAGATGTACGGTGGGTCAAGATATACTAGGTCAATGTTTTTTGAATCAAAAGTTGCTACGTCTTTATTTAGGGCAACACAATTTTTACCGTTTGAGAATATTGAGCTATTGGCTTCTGCTGCGAAATGTCGAAAACAACTTTCGAAAGACTTGTCCCATGTCGCTTTGTTGCCAAAACTGCGCTTTACTGTCGATAGTCGTAAGTACAAGTTTGCTCTATGAAATAAATTATACGGCCTTTTAATAATACACGATTGAAATAAAGAAAAATAAGCAATTGCCCTCTTATACCTATCCCCCAAGAGCTCAATATTAAAAATCGTTTTATCAAGCCAAGCATTTTCCTCGTCAGTATAGAAAATTCCCTTAAACGTTTTTTGAATAAAATTAAATGAACCGCTGTCATTGTTTAATATGAATTCAATATCTTCCTCGGTTAATAATATGGAATCATTTTCTATAAGTGCAGTTCCTATTATCGAGTTGAACCTAAGAATGTCGTTATAGATAACTTCCTTTCCCTTGCGCTTCAGCATATGCGATACAGAACCGGTTCCACCAAAAGCATCAAGTGCGGTTGTAAAATTTATATCATATATATTTTCCCAAATCCAATCTGTTAATTTGTTCTTTGAACCCTGATAGCGTGTAGCTGGAAAAGGGTGCATTTCGTCAAATACAGTAATGATTTTTTCTTCTGCTAAATACGGTAAGAAGGATGGCTGAATTGCGACGTTCAGATCTCTCATAGCTACAACTCTTCGTCGATGGTGTTTAATAATTTAGCATCCGGCAGCTTTTTCTTGTATGCTACGTATTGCTTTAGATTTGAATATGGCGTATTTCCACCATCAGCCATATCACGAGTTTGGTAATACATCCAATAGTCGTCAAAAATATCTGCACCAAGTTTAGCGAACGGCCCGTTACCATTATGTAGCTTTTCTATCTCTGTGATCGAGCCAATATTTTTTGTATTTCCTGAACCTGGCCTTGAGTTGGCAATCTTATATTTTTCCTGAACAATATAATCAAAATCAGAGACAACAGAGACTATCTCCGGTAAATCATCAATCGTATATATTTTTTCTTCATCAATTTTATTGGGCTGCTGCGTATAAATGACCCCAAGAACAAGGTGGCAAGTATAATTTGAATATGGCATAGTTATATTTTTACCACTGGAACGATTGCGGAAATATCCAGTAAAAGCACCCAAGGTAAAACCGTTTACTCGAGTATTGCTGACTCGATAGGTAGATTTCACATCTACTGCAAACACAGTCCCGTCTCTCTCATCAATAAACGTAATGTCAGGATAGAAATTTTGATGCTCAGCTAGCACCATTTTTAGCTTATTGCTTCTCGCAAACTTCGAAATCGTAGGGAACAACATAAGCTCTATTATCTTAGATATGACCTTTGTATCTATTGAGATAGTATAGATATTTTTGTAAATGTCTATAAAGCCCTTAACTACCCAATCATTATTCTTGTCTTGCAAGACTTTAAGGTCACCCCTTAAGGTATTTTCTAATTTGTTCTTAAATTCTTGTACTTTCATGCTAATAGACTAATAGTAGTATACCACAAAATAACACTCGGTGCTCACTTGTATACATGGAAATAATTCTGTAGACTGTCGTCGATGTTATCGGAGGTATCTTTGTTTATTGCTTGCATTTCTGAGAATGCTTTACCTAGCGATAATAATATACCCGACAATTTACCTACCATTGTGGATCTTGGAGTTATGGCCTTACTGACATCAAGGCGCCAAAACAAAAAAACTGGCTAAAAATTTACTAGTAATCTAAAAATCAAAATGGAGCCACGATCGGGGTTTGAACCCGAGACCTCATCCTTACCATGGATGCGCTCTACCAACTGAGCTATCGCGGCATTACACCATCGCCTGCGGCATGCGCTCTACGCATGTTCGCGTTTCACGCGCAGGGGCTACACACCGCACCGCTACTTTCGAAAACGGCACAGTAACATTCGTATTGTACCATACTCACGTGGCCGTGCAAAGACGATGGTGCTCTCAGACTACTTCTTTGTCTCGACCTGATCTGGCTTGTCAGTGGCCTCAGGGGCGGTCGGCGCAGTTGTTTGTTTCGGCTCTTCTTTGTGCGCCGTCGGCTTGTTGGCTTTGGCTGAGTCAAACTCAGATTCGATTTCGCTAAGTACGTAGCCCATAGCGGCGACCAGGGCGATAGCGACGACTCCGCTCGTAACGTCGTAGTAATGGGTGAAGAAGCTGAGGATAAAGGCGACAACGGTGGCAAGGAACGTAACGACAATGCCGGCGGTGGCGAAGAGCCAGCCTCGGGTTTGTTTCTGTCGTAGCGGCGAGATAGCCAGTCCGAAGAGAATAATTTCGGTGATAGCAAAGATTAGGGTGATAATTTGCTGCAGGCGGATAATAGCGATATTTGGCACAAAGATAGTAACACCAAATAGCGAGATGTGATCAGCTTGTGAGAGGAGTGACAAGGCCGAACTGAGCGACAATGCTGCCACCACCGCCAACATTGCAGCGACGATCCAGAGGTTGTCAGCGACCGCCTGGCGTGACTGCTTTGACATGCGTGGCAATGGTTTGTAGAGTGCTTTGAGAGTTTTAGCAAATGGAAATCGTTTCATGATTTGATAATAGCATGTCGGGAGGCGGTGAGCAACTTAGCGTGAAGTACGGGTGGATTTTGCGGTGCGCGCTCGGGTCGGTTTGGCTGGCCGTGGCAAGCGCGGCGCAATGATGGCGTCCAGTACCGTCCAAGCAACACTGTTGACCAAGAAGACCACGCCGACGATACCGGCGATTGAGGTGGCCAGATGTGCGGCTGAATTACTGATCAGGATTAGCCCGCCGCCGATCGTTAAGCTGATGATGGCTAGGGCGACGTAGGCCTGCTGTAACTTGAGGCGCTGATTTTTCTGCTCGTTCCAGGTGATCAGCCCTCGCTTGATAAGCTCTAACATGGTGGAAATTATAGCATTGTTTGTAAGTAAAGTCAACTTTACCTATGATCACTAGTTAGTCACCAGGCAAAACGTATTTCCATCGGGGTCTTGCATAACTACCCAGCGCCAGTTGCCTTCCGACTTTTCTTCCATAAGCTTTCCGCCAAGGTCAATTATCTGTTGAATAGCCTCGTCAATATTATCGACAACAATATCGACATGTATCCCGAGAGACTCTTTATCAGGAACCTGTTGGATGCTAATCGTTACCTCACCTTCATCACCAGTTGATGGTAGATCAGTGTATGGCGGTGAGACATCGCCAGGCTCTCTGCCAGTCACGGTGCTCCAGAACTTTGCCGATCTTTCACTATCTGTTGCATTTATAATAACGTATTCAACCCTACCGATAGGCGTTTTTCTTCCCTCTGGCGTTACCCTTTTCTTTGCCATAATTTCATTATATCAAAAAGACCTATATTGCTCACATGATTCAACTTAAAAAGAGCGCCAGTGGACGCTCCTTGGGTGAAATAACGATTTGGTGCCGGAAGTAGGACTCGAACCTACGAAGCCTTACGGCGGGAGATTTACAGTCTCCTGTGATTGCCACTACACGATTCCGGCATGGAACTTGCTGCACCGCGGCGCCCGCACGTCTCTACGCGCTTAGTGCGAGGGCGATGCAAATGGAGCCGATTCAGGGATTCGAACCCAGGACCTGCTGTTTACAAAACAGCTGCTCTAACCAGCTGAGCTAAATCGGCATCTTGAATGATTGTAGCAAGTTTTGTGGCTCAAGACAAGGCTACATGATCACTTTTCGTGATTGTTGCCGCGGCTGGCGTGCCTGCTGAGGGTGAGCTGGGTGCTGTGAGCGGTGTGGCGTGGTGGCTGGCTTGTCAGGCGTGAGCATGGCGGTGGCGCGCTCGCGAAGTTTGGCGGCTTGTTCGGGCTGCTTGGCGCTGTCGTAGGCTTGAGCAAGCGTGTTCAGCGTGTGCGGCGTCGGTTCGAGCTCAGCGGCCTTTTCTAGCGCCGCCAGCATCTTCTTGGTGTTGCCTAATTTCTCCTGAACCTTGGCGTAGGCGATGTGCCGGGCGGCATGACTGGCCTCCATATCAAGCGCCTGCTCAAACGCTAGCGCCGCCTTGACATAATCTTGAGTCTCGTAGTAAATGAGGCCGACATTGTGCAGGCTCGAGGCGCTCGGCTCGAGGCTCTGGGCGATTTCAAAGCACTCGATGGCGTCCTTGTAGGCACGCTGCTTGGCATACAAAATCCCCAGGCGATTGTAGGCTGTGGCATTTTTCTCATCGACACGCAGGATGGTTAGGAGTGCTTTCTCGGCGCGTAGATACTTGTTTTCACGCAGCGACTCTTGAGCGATAGCCCAGAGCTTGTCGAGTTTCTCCGACAATTTAACTGGTAAGTTTTGCGCTTCGCCGACTGACGGCTGATACCAAACTGCCCACACCATAACCAGCAGGATAACCAATAATCCAGACATATGCATCCATTATACCACAATATTGATCAGCGCCAGCCGCACATTGCCATTATGCCTCAGCCGCGTTTCGGCGGTGATGATCCGATCAAGGAGGGGTTGGTGTGCGGGGCTTGGCTGAGTTTTTATCTGAAATGCTACCATGGTGAGGAGGATGTCGATCAGCTGGAGGGCTTTGGTGCGGTCGGTGAAATAGGACGGCAGCATGCGCAGTGCTTCGTATGAGCCCGGTGTAGAGAGGATGCATTTGGCGTCAGCGGCGATGGCTTGATATTCGGACAGTAGTTTCGGCGTGCGTGCTAATTGGCGGATAAGCAGCGGCCGTCCGGCGGCTAGGAACAGGATTTGGCGCCGCTCGCTGGCGGTGAGTGAGGTGGCGTCAAGTAGCGTTTCGTCCTGCGCCTGCGAGGTGCGGTGCAAGGTCAGCACTTGACAGCGCGAACGAATGGTGGCCAGCAGCTGCTGTTCGTTCTCGGTCACGAGCAAAAAATGCGTGTTGGTGTTTGGCTCCTCTAGGGATTTGAGAAGCGCATTCTGTGCCGCCTCGCTCATCTGGTCGGCTGGATTGATAACGATAACGCGGCGAACCGTGGCGTGCGTGCGCAGCATGGCGATCATGGTGCGGACCTGCTCGGTTGTAATCGTGGTTTTTGCCTCCAGCGGCTGCAGCCGAAGCACCTCCGATGGTGTGAGTGTTGCTAGGTATTCAGCGGCACCCATGCCGTCCAGCCCACGCTCGGCGGTGATGATCAGTGCCTGCGGCAGTCGATCGGCGAGTTGATGTAGTGGCGTGCGGTCGCGATGTGCCAGTATTGGCATGTTCACTGGATGCGGGTTAGGCATGAGCAGCCTCACCAGGCTCGTTCGGGGTTACGGCGACCTTTGGAAACAATTGTTGAAACTCCTCTGGAACGACCGCTTCAAAGGTTTTTCGTTCGCCTGATGGCAGCATGATTTCTAATTTGTGGGCGTGGAGCATCAGGCGGCTGGCGCTTGGTTTGCCGTAAACGCGGTCGCCGAGGATTGGTGTGGCTAGGTGCGCCATATGGACACGCAGCTGATGGGTACGACCGGTGGTGGGTTTAAGTTCAATCAGTGCTTGGGTACTGGTTGCTGTCAGCACGCGGTAGGTCGTCTGGGCGGGTTTGCCGTTCGGGTCGACGCGGAAGGTGCTGGGCGCGGACGGGTTGCGGCCAATCGGTAGGTCAATCTTCGCAGTGGCTAATTTCGGTACGCCGTCGGTCACCGCGAGGTAGGTTTTTTTGGTGGTGCGCTGGGCGAATTGCCGCTGTAAATGGGCGGCGGCGTCAGCAGTTTTGGCGATGATCAGCACACCCGAAGTGTCACGGTCAAGCCGATGGACAATGCCCGGCCGGTCGGTGTCGGCGGCAAACGAAGTCTTGGGACGAATAATTTCTGCCACGGTTGGTTCGGTCGATAGCCCACCTTTGGCGTGGGTCAACAGCCCGTTTGGCTTATTGACCACCATCACGTCATCATCTTCGTATAGAACCGGCAGCTCTGCGCTGGCCTGCTCCTGTTCTGGTAGCTTGACGGCGATTTCATCCGTCTCGTCAACCTCAAACTTCGACGTCGTCACTGGGCGCTGATTGACCGAAACATAGCCGGCTTTGATGTATTTTTGCCAGAGGCTACGCGAAATTGACGGGTCAAAGTCCGTGGACAAGTGGACGTCTAGGCGCTGCTTGGTTGGTACAATTCGAAACATCATGACAAACTTGCCCTGAAACGGCGTCTCGGTGCAGCTCGAATCAAGCGGGTTTGGTAACATCTCGGCGTTGGCGGGCCTACCGGGCCACAATTCGTCAATTGATTCCTCGTTAACGATCGAGCCGTAGAGCACGGCGAAATGCTGCTTATTCAGGATAAATTCCGCCACGATGTGCGATTCGTCCGTCTGGATTTTTAGATGGCGTAATGCTTTGACGGGCGTGTTGTCGTCCGCCAGGTGATATAGCCTGGCGATCTTGAGGACGGTGCGCGGCGAGATTTTCACGCGGCGCGTCCTCTGCGGTTTGGGCGGCTAGACATTTGCGGCGCTTGATTTGGCAGTGTTCCTGGCTCAGTGAGGCAACTTGCTATCACCATACTATCTCCGTAGCCCCACGGCCGTTTGGACGCGGTGCAAGGTTTCGTTAGCGACGACGTTCATGTCGCGCTCGCTGGATTCCAGCTTACTTTCGATTGCCTGCTCATCAACTGCCGCCAGACGCGCCTGGAAATTCGCTAAGAATTCGGACACTTCGTCAGCCACGATTCGTTTGAAGTCGCCGTAGCGTTCCATGCCGGCGTACTGGCTGATGGTCTGCTTCAAGCTGACGTCTCGTCCAGCGTCTTGGCGCACCAGCGTCAAAATCTCCAGCAGATTGGAAATGCCCGGCTGGTTGTCGTGGTCGTACTGTACTGTGCCCAGCGAGTCGGTAGTGGCACTCATGATTTTTTTGTAGGCTATCTGCGGTTCATCGCCGAGGAAAATGACGCCTTTACCGCTGTCGTCGGATTTACTCATTTTTTTGGTTGGGTTGACCAGATCTTTGATCCTCAGACCCTGGTCGTTGCCGAAGAATTGGTGCTGCTGGGCGACTGGCTTAGGTACGATGAATAAGTCGCCAAATTTGCGGTTCATCCGCTCGGCAATGTCGCGGGTAAATTCCAGGTGCTGCGTCTGGTCGTCGCCAACTGGCACGTAAGTGGCACCGTAGAGCAAGATATCGGCGGCCATCAGGACTGGGTAGTTGAACAGGCCAACAGACGCATTATTGTAAGTGGCCTTCTCTAAAGCCATTAGCATAGGAGAGTTTAATAAATGAGCAGAGGTATTGCTTTGGATAATTTCCGATATATTCCGATGATCTACTGTGGTATCCTCAGACATTTTATTGCCTATGAATTTGCGCGATTTATCCTTAAACTGCGTCATTCGGCTCATCTCGCCAAACCCGGTGAAACAGTCCAAAATCCACGCCAGCTCGCTGTGCGCCGGGACGCGGCTTTGGCGGTACAAATGAATGGCCTCGTTATCCAGCGGCAACCCCGCCGCCGTATAAATCCGGGCGTTACTGAGAATGCTCTCATACAACTTGCTGTGGTCGACTGGCGTGGTGAAGCTGTGTAGATCTGGGATGAACAGATTGATATCATAATCAGCCGAGCGGCGCTTCGCCATGTCGACAATCGGCAAAATGGCGCCAAAATAATTGCCAATGTGAATATCGTTGTTGGCGCGCACGCCAGTGAGGATGACGGGTTTGGTTGGTTTCATTGTATTCATTATAACACTCCTTTGGTTGTTAAGTAACGTAATAAAATATTCATTGGGTCAATGGTGTTTGGTTTTTCGGCGAAGGCGCAGGATAGCTCGGTGCAGCCTAATAATACCGGCGGACTGCTGGGGTAATTATTGATATAGTTTACTGCGTTTGCCTGCTCGGACTGGATTGTTATTGGTATTTTATCCAGCGCTGACTGAGATATTGTCTGCCCAGAAATTACTGCGCGAATTATTACTTCCAGCGCTTGTTCTTTGTCCTTATCCGGCGTTAATACGGTTACTCCGGCGGCTTTCAACGGCTTGTCATATAGTCCAGTGCGGATGGTCGTCGGCGACGCGAGCAATCGAATTGTTTTATAATGGCTGCTAACATAATCAATTGAGGCATCCACCATGGAAGTTATGCGAATATTCAGCTGCCGTTCAATATCTGGCTGTAGTAAATGTGCGGTATTGCAGGCAATTATGATAATGTCGTCCATCGACGCGTCAATGTTTTTCAGTTCGTTTATGATAATTTCCAAGGCTTCGCTGCGCCGCGATTCGTTGGCGATAAAATCAGGAACCGGCAGCGACAGATGAACGATGTACGGAAAATCTGCGCCATCCTTCGCGCCGTTTGCCAGCGCCTGCTGAACCATACGCCGGTGTAGCTCCAGGCTTGCCTGTGGCCCCATGCCGCCGATGATAATTATTCTTTGTTTCATGATTTCTCCTTTGGGTTATATAAAAAAGACCGCGCGCGGCCTCTATTCATGGTTGGTATTTTCAGAAGAAATTTACGAACAATTCAACAAGCCGCGGCGAAAACGCGTGCTTTGCCAGGCGGTACTGATGAATTGCCGTTTTATGGTCATGGGGTGATTATAACGCCAACGGCTAAAATCCGCAAACATTCTACAAAACAGCTCGCTTGGATATGCGCCAAACCCATAAAATGATGTAAATAGATAAACCAATTGAGAATAAGAGCGACAGGACGGCCATCGGATTTGCTTTCCATAATATTGTCCATGTTGGCGGCGAAATGATAAATTCTACCATTGCTAAGAACCCGATTTTAGTATAAATATGCAGCGATTCAGCCAGACAAACAGCGAAACCGATTACCGTGTCGAGTACAGAGGCTGAGATTAATAAAATAATATCAAGGAGCGGCGGTTTTTCTTCCTGGGTTATAAAACTATATATTAGGTAGACGATGCCCGCGCCGATGGGTCCAGTTAAGTACGACACGTAGTTCCACCGCCACAGCAGCAGCCATAGGCCAATTATCATGGGGATACCTAGTAAAAATGCTAATAAAATACCAATCCAGCGCGGGCGGTGTCTACGCTGTAGATTGTAATATGGAGGTTCTTGGTTCATGCTATTTAGTATAGCATTTGACAGGAAGTATGCGGTTTGGATTTGAAGGATTATTTGTCTGGCGGTTGTACTTGGTCTAGGATATTCGACAGTTCGCTAATAAATTCGCGCAGTTGAGGGTTGCGCAAGATTGCCCGCCGGGTGGCTGGCGTCCAAATGAGCGTGCGGGAACGTAAAGTTTCTGCCAGCGTTTCGCCCGATGGCGTCAGCAGGCCCTCTTTATCCAATTGGAATAATTCAGGTAGCAGTGCGTCGCAAAGCAGTGCCAGCGGCGCTTGCGACCGGGCAATGATTCGATCGTGTTCATCGACCGGCATAGAAATTGGGTTAAATCCTAATTGCTGCAAATGGCTGGCTGCCACTTCGGCGTTTGGCTGATCGCTGGCGACAACCGCGCGCTGGGCGCTATTCATTAGCAAATGGACGACAGCAGCTTTTTGATCAAGCTGATCGTTAAATCGGCGGCTGGTGTCCATAACGCTATCATGTAAAATTATCAGACCCCTTACAGGCGGTACGGTAAAATTTTCCAGGGGCGCGCACACGTGAATAATTTCGCAATCAGATAACTCTTCTGTGTTGGTGTGGCGGTCGGCTATGTCAAATTCGCGGACTAGAAAGCCGTACTTCTTAGCGCGCCGTACCAATTGCGAGCCCAAATCGCCTAGCGAACCGATAACGCCTATAGTTTGTTTTACTGCTGTCATACGGTCTCCTTTGATTTTATGGGGATGGTTATATTGTTAAGTATACGCTACTTGGCATCGCTATACAGATTCATTGATACGATAGTCTGGGCTTGGACCCGATCTCAATTATAGATCATTTTCTTAATCTTTTTGTGCGACTTGTAGATTTTGACGGATACTCGCCCGCAAAGTGCTGCCTGATTAGTCCGGACAAGCGCTCAGCGTATGTATCCGTTATTTCGTGCCCTTGCATGGTCATCGAGCGATGGGCGATATTCTTATGCTCTTTGGCTAGTTTCTTCAAATTCCGTTCGACGATCAGTGGGTCGAGTTTGCCTGACAGAATAGTGATTGGGAGTTTCAATTTTGATATATCAGCCATCGTGGTTTGATTGATTATTGCCGTATTTAGAGCGGTCAGGAAGGATTTGGCGGTAACTTTGTCGGCCTTAAATCCCGCGTCGGGCCATATATTATGTCGGTCGGCAAACTGTAATAGACGTTTTGAGCTCCTCGGATGCTTGTTGATGAGACCATATAAGGCGCGTAATATTTTTTCTAGATGATGGATTTTCTCGTCAATCTTAGGGTGATATATTGGCGGGCTGCATAGGATTAGTGACTGAGCTAATTTTGGATATTTTTTAGCGAGCTCTACGGCGGCCAGCGATCCCATAGAGTGGCCAATGACGATGTCAAGATGAGTGATTGATTCGTGACGTAGCGTAGCGGCGATGCTGGTGGCCTGGTCGTGAGCGTTGTATGATTTCCAGTCGGGTTTTGGTGAATTGCCAAATCCTAGCATGTCAATGGCGATAACTTGCGTATCTTTGGGCAAATATGGCTCTAGCGGCTTCCAGGTACGCCACGATGTACCCAGCCCATGAATCAAAAGAATCGTCGCTTTCGGTCGAGGTTGGCGACAAAAATAATGCACATTCAGGATGTACGGGACGCGCAGCCAGCGGTGGATTAATCGATCAAACATTATATTAGTATACTATGAAAACACTCCGCCTGCACATGAGACGGAGTATTTTCGAGAATCATTTTCTCCTCTGTTTTAACGCTTGGAGAATTGTTCGCGCTTGCGGGCAGAACGCAGACCATATTTCTTGCGCTCTTTCTCGCGCGGGTCACGCTTGAGCAGCTCAGCCTTCTTCAGGACTGGGCGCAGATCAGCGTGAGCGGCCGTCAATGCTTTAGCGATGCCAAGCTTGATGGCGTCAACTTGACCAGCGAGACCGCCGCCTTTAACCAAGATGGTAACGTCGTATTCCTTTTGCTTGCTGACGATAGCCAGTGGGTCGGTTACTTCTGCCAGCAAGGTTTTATTGCCATCCAAGTACTCAGCGGCTGCTTTGCCGTTGATGGTGATGGTACCCTTGCCAGGAAGCAAGCGAACACTTGCCGAGGCGCTTTTGCGTCGTCCCAAGCCGTAGAAATAGGTATCAGTAGCCATATTACTTTACCTCAACTTTCTCTGGGGTTTGTGCTGTGTGAGCATGCTCGCTGCCGGCAAATACGCGGAGGCGCTTGAGGCGCTCTGCTTGCAATTTGTTCTTTGGCAACATGCCTTTAACAGCTTCTTCAATAATTCGTTCTGGGTGGCGTTCACGCATTTCTTTGAACTGCGTTTCTTTGATGCCGCCTGGGAAACCACTGTGACTGTAATAGTATTTGTCAGTTTCTTTGTAGCCAGTAACGACGGTGTTTGCGGCGTTAATAACCACCACATAGTCGCCGCCGTCAACGTGTGGTGTGTAGGTTGGCTTGTATTTACCAGTCAGGTGCTTAGCAATTTCAGTTGCCAAGCGGCCGAGTGGCAGCTCGCGGGCATCAAACAACACCCAACGGCGAGAAACTTCAGATGGCTTTTGTGAATAGGTCTTCATCTTATTTCTCCTCCTTTGGCATTGGTTTGATGTCGTTGACAAACTCGATGATTGCCATTTGAGCGCCGTCGCCAACACGTAGGCGTGTTCGTTCAACGCGAACATGTCCACTGGTGCGGCTGCTAAGTTGCGGGGCAATTTCATCAACCAGTTTGTAAGCAGCAGCGCGGGTGCTGAGTGCTGCGATCACCTGGCGGCGACTGGCTAGATCGCCCTTCTTCGCCTTGGTGATGATTTTTTCAATGTGGCGCTTCAGCTCTTTGGCTTTCGGCAAGGTGGTCTCGATTTTGCCGTGCTCAACCAGGCTGGTTGCCAGGCCCTTGAGCAAGGCTCGCCGTTGATCACGCTCACGGCCGAACTTGCGTCCTTGATATCCGTGTCTATGCATAGTTAAAACTCCAACTCCGCCATCTTGTCGCGTACTTCATCCAGCGCCTTTGAACCAAAGCCTTTCAATTCTCGCAAATCTTGCTCGGTCAAAGTCACCAGGTCGCGAATGGTGCGGATTTCATTGTTAATCAGCGCGTTCGTCGTGCGGGCGCTGAGGTTTAATTCTTCGATCGACATGTCAAGTTCAGAATCATCTGCCTCGTCGTTGCCCAGCGCTGGCGCACCAGTCACTACGGTCGAGCCTGCCAGCGCGCTATATTGACTGACGAGAATCGCTGCTGCCTCCTCAAAGGCTTCGCGCGGTGTCATCGTGCCGTCGGTCTCAACCGTCAGGGCCAGCTTCTCGAGGTTGGTCTCGTCGCCAACGCGTGTTGAGTCAACCTTATAGCGAACGCGCAGCACCGGTGTAAAGATAGCGTCGAGCGCAATCATGTCGGAGTGCAACCGATTGGCACTCGACTCTTCAATCGTCTGATAACCACGGCCAGCTTCTGCCACCAAGTCCATAATGACGGTCTTGTTCGGATCATCAATGGTAGCGATGATGTGGTCTGGGTTAACAACTTCTACTTCGCCGTTTGCTTGGATGTCGCCAGCGGTGATAACACCACCAGTTTTTTCCAGACGCAGCTCAACTGGCTCGTCAGTGTGAACGCGGAGTCGCACACCCTTTAGGTTCAGCATGATGTCAACGACATCTTCTTTGATGCCCTCGACAGTGGTGAATTCGTGCGTCGCGCCCTCAATACGAAAGGCAACGATCGCGCCACCACGGATGCTGGAGAGCAAGACACGGCGCATTGAGTTACCTAATGTATTGCCGTAGCCGGCGTGCATCGGCTCGATCAGAAAGGTTGCACTGGTCGCAGAGGTGTCATCAACGCTCGCGAGTGCTGGATTGTAAATTGCTTTTGCCATAATTCTTCCCTAACCCTTCTTTTATCGTGAGTAATACTCAACAATTAATTGCTCGTTGATGTCAGCTTCTGCTTCCTCGCGCTTTGGCAAACCCGTCACTTCGATCTTCAGCTTCTTGCTGTCGCTCTTTAGCCAGCTTAGTGGGCCTTGGATTGAATTATTGATCACATCGTCAATCCGCGTGAAGTACTCAGATTTGGTGCTCTTTGGACGAACGGTGATAACATCGCCAGCCTTAACGCGAATTGATGGAATGTCGACGCGACGGCCGTTCAGCTCAAAGTGTCCGTGGCTGACCAGCTGGCGAGCAGCGCGGCGGCTGGTTGCAAAACCAGCACGATACACAACGTTGTCCAGGCGGCGTTCCAGCAGCTTCAACAGGTTCTCACCTGCCAGACCCTCTTGGGCGCGGGTTGCCTCGTCCATCAGTCGAGCAAATTGCTTTTCCACCAAACCGTACAGGCGGCGAACTTTTTGCTTTTCGCGCAGCTGTGTAGCGTACAGGCTTGGTTTGCTGTGTCGGCTGTGTGCGTGCTGACCTGGAATGCCAGATTTCCGTGCCAAAACTTTATGTGCTTTTGGATGAAGCGCATAACCTTCGCGGCGGCTTTGCTTGACAATCGGTGAATTATCTCGTGCCATAATTATGCCCTCCGTGCCTTTCGTGGACGAACACCGCCGTGAGGCACGCCAGTTACGTCCTTAATGCTTTCTACTGAGATGTCGAACGCGCCAACCGCACGAATAGCGGCGTCACGGCCCAAGCCGACACCTTTAACGAAAACGTCAACTGATTTCAAACCATACTGCGTTTTCGCAGCTTCAGCAGCTTTTTCAGCGGCAACCTGTGAAGCATAGGCGGTGCCTTTTTTGCTACCACGGAAACCACATGCACCAGCTGATGAAGCGGTTAACACGTTACCCTTCTTGTCAGAAAAGGTAACAATGGTGTTGTTAAATGTTGCTTGAATATGCAGCTGACCAGCTGGGACTGATCGGCGCTGCTTCTTCTTGGTAGATTTTGCGTCTGCCATTTCTTAGTCCTTTCTTTAGGTCTTACTTGCTGCTTTTGGTTGTGTACCGCCCACGGCGATGGCGCGACCCTTGCGAGTTCGTGCATTCGTACGAGTCCGCTGTCCGCGTGTTGGCAGTCCTGCTTTGTGGCGAAGACCGCGATAGGCGTTGATATCCTTCAAGCGCTTAATGTTGTTAGTTACCAAGCGCTGGAGATCACCTTCGACGGTGTATTCGCTGTCGATAATTTCGCGAATCTTGTTTTCTTCAGCCTCGGTGAGATCTTTCACCCGAGTGGTCGGCTCAACCTTAGCCGCCGCAAGGATGCTCGAAGCGTGCTTTGGCCCAATCCCATAAATATAGGTGAGCGCGATTTGCACTTGCTTCTCTGTTGGGATAACTACCCCAGCAATTCGAGCCATGCTTAACCCTGCCTTTGCTTGTTCTTAGGTTTTCGTTTGTTGATGACGTATAGGCGGCCTTTGCGGCGCACTAGCTTGTCACCTTTCTTGGGATCTTTGTCGATCTTCTTGACACTTGCACGAACTTTCATAAAGTGCTCTGAAATCTCCCTTCCCGAGTAAACCCGAGATTATCGTTAGTATTATGACGAGCGCCGCGTGTTTCGAGCCACGTGCGCTGGTCGCTCCTCCTTGAGGCGAAAGACGATGCGACCCTTTGTGAGATCGTAAGGAGTCATCTCGACTTCCACCCTATCACCAGGCACCAGGCGGATGTAATTCTTGCGCATCCGTCCCGAAATGTGCGCGATGATACTATGGCCATTCTCCAGTTCCACCCGAAATTGGGTATTAGGCAGTGCTTCCACCACCTTACCAATCATCTTGATGACTTCCTTTTGACTCGCCATAAGTTACAGTTGTCAATTATACCGTATCGTCTCGGCGATTACAAGAGGGACGAGCGTCGTTTTTTCGACTTTTTCTTGGTCAGTTCGTCTGGGTCAAAGTCGTCATAGGTAACCATCAGAGCGCGCGAGTTGAGCTGGCGCAGTGACTCGAGGCCGACTGAGACTACGATAAGCAGCCCGGTACCGCCGATCGACAGGCGCGAGCCGCGGATTGCCGCTAGGTGATACATCAAATATTCAGCGACAAACGGCAAGATGGCGATGATACCGAGGACGATTGAGCCAAACAAAATTAAGCGATTGACGGTGCGCATCAGATACTTTTCGGTTTGTTCACCGGGTCGAACACCCTCGATAAAGCCGCCCTGCTTTTGCAGATTCTCAGCGATTTCGTTGGCGTTAAAGACGATCCCGGTGTAGAAATAGGTAAAGGCAATAACCAGGAGGAAGTACAGCGTTGGGTAAATGAACGCCTCCCAGGTACTGCCGGTAAAGGAGCCTGGGTTTGGCGCCTGAAACCACGTGATCAGGGTGTTGGCGGTGTTTTGCAGGTTTGGATTGCCTGAGGCCTTCATGACTTGGCCGATGAATTGCGGCAAGCTGAGGAAGGCAACGGCAAAGATGACCGGGATGACGCCAGCAGCGATTAGCTTGACCGGCAGGATGCTCTTGATGCCGCCGTAGCTGGAGTTGCCATGGATGCGCTTGGCATAGTTGATAGTGATGACGCGCTGGGCTTCGTTAATTTTCACCAAGAAGTAGAGAACGATGAGTGAGGCGATAGCCATGATCACCACCAGCCAAAAGACAGTTGGATTCACTGGCAAGGTAAACCAGTTAAAGACATTCAGGCCACCAGCCGAAGTGTTGCCGAGCGACGAGATGAGTGAGCCCAGCATCTGCGGGATCTGGCTGATGATACCAGCGAAAATCAAGATAGAGATACCATTACCGATACCTTGCTCGGTGATCAATTCACCCAGCCACATGAGTAACACCGAACCGGCCGTCATTGCCGTCACGCCAACTGTCCACTCGAGCATCGTCGGATCGCTCAGCGTGGTCGTACCACCAGCCAGCACCGTCTGGCGCAACAGGAAGATAAAGGCGATTGACTGGACGATAGCCAGTGGGATGGTTAGCCGCCGCGTCCACTGCTGGATCTTGCGCCTGCCTGATTCGCCGTCCTTGTGCAGCTCTTCAAGCTTTGGAATGGCCTTGGTGAGCAGCTGGGTGATGATGCTGGCGGTAATAAATGGGCTGAGTCCAACCAGTACGAGTGAAAAGCTCGCTAGCGCGCCGCCCGAGAGTAAGTTCAAGAACCCACCGAGGTCGGTCTGCCCCAGCGCCGCTGCCAGTGCCGTCTTCATCTGTGTCGGATTCGCCAGCGGCACCGGAATATGCGCCAGCATTCGATACACCACAATAATCCCCACCACAATGGCCAGGCGTTTCTGCATATCTTTATTTTTCAGCGACCGGAAAATTATTCTCCAATTCATGTTTTAGCCCCTCATAGTCACTAACAATTCTTAACTCTGTCAATTATACATGACCGCGGCCGATATTTCCATACTAAAAACATAAAGCACATGCGCTATAATTGAAATAATTAACATAACGCAAGATTGAGGTGTCATATGCAACAGCAGCCCGAAACTCCAGTAACTCCATCGCCAATGCCGCAGCTAAGCCCAGAATTACCGCCACATTATCCGCCAAAGAAAAGTAAGTTATGGCTATGGATTACGCTGGCGATTGTCGGCGTGTTGGTGATAGTTGGGGTTATCATAACAATTATTATTGTGTCGAATAGCTCCACTTCTTCAGCTGATACAACAACTTCACGTCAGCGAGCAACCAAGCCTGATAAGAAGAATAATGATAATGAGGAGGATGGAGACAATTGGCAAGGCTCAACTACGAAGGCCACAAAATGCCTAACGTCTGCAGATTTTCGAAGATCTGGCTATACGCACGTAAAGGATGGCTATTTTGTGTTAGAGAACGGCAAATTTAACTTTCGTAGCATTCTCTTTAAGCCAGATTCAACGCAGTACCAACGTGGAACTTCCAACGTTGAAATGGCTAAGCTAGGGGTGCTTTACAAATTTAATACTGACAAGCAATTTTCGATTGAGCTGATCCCTAATGAGACGGGTGAGAGCTCAAAGCTGGCTTTGGAGCGTGCCAATAAGATTAAGCACGATTTGGTATCTAATGGAATTCCAGAGCGTAAGATTACTGTTTCTGAGCCAACGGTCGCCGATCATGACAATAACGACGATATGGCTGACGGGCGTGTAACGATTTATTTCGTTGCACCGCAGAAATGTAGCGAAAAGTAGTCCGACTCACCAAGACAAAAGAAAATCCCCTTCTCCTGCAAAGGGGATTTTCTAGTCACTAAAGGAAGATTATTTTTCCTCGGCTTCTTTCATGCTTTGGCGTAGGGGCGTCGCGACTTTCTCAAATGAGCCGCCAGCTTTTTCAATCGCTTTGACGACTGAAGCGGATGCAGCTTGTACTTTCAAGTCAACCTTGGCTTTCAATTCACCGCGGGCGATCACCTTGACCGTGTGGAACGGTGTGGCGATGTAGCCTTCGGTAAATAACAGCGCGTTGTCGACGGTTTTGCCGTCAAAAGCATTCAAGTGGTCGAGATAGACTACCTGAGCTGGTGTGCGCAAGCTCTTAAAGCCGCGAGCTTTTGGCACAGCCTGAGCCAATGGGCGCTGACCACCCTGGAACATGGCGCGAAGCTTTTTACCCGTGCGGGCGTTCTGACCTTTGGTACCACGACCAGCGGTTTTACCCTGGCCAGCAGCGATACCGCGGCCAACACGCTTTTTATTCTTGTTTGCTGAAACTTGGAGATCGTTGTATTTCATTACTTAGCCTCCTTTTTAGCAGTCTTTTTGACTGGCTGAGCATTGAGCCACTGTTCGCATGGAACCAATGATTTTAATGCTTCAATAGTTGCGTAGGCAATATTCACCTTGTTGGTTGAACCAAGCGACTTGGTCAATAGGTTGCGAACACCAGTTACACCGATGATTTGTCGGACAACACCACCAGCGATGATACCAGTACCAGGAGCAGCCGGCTTGATCAGCACGCGGGCGCCTGAGAACTTGACTTCGCTGTCGTGCGGAATGGTCTCGCCGTTCAGCGGCAAGGTAATCAAGTGTTTCTTGGCAACTGAGGTTGCCTTGGCGACAGCAGCTTGCACATCAGCACCCTTAGCCACACCAACACCAACCTTGTTTTTGCGGTTGCCGACAACCACCAACGCTTTGAAACGGAAGCGGCGGCCACCCTTTACCACGCGGCTCACGCGGTCAATGTTGATTACCAATTCTTCAAACTCTTTTGGTGCGTCATCACGCACATTTCGCCGGTCATCGCGGCGACCACCACGCGGACTGCGAGGCCGGCGGCCTTCTGCGCGTGGGGTAGTATTTGCAGCTTGCTCTGCCATACTAGAACTCCAATCCTTCTTGGCGCGCAGCATCAGCCAATGCTTTCAAGCGACCAGCGTACTGGCGGCCGTTGCGGTCAAAGACGACTGCGCTAATTTTACTTTTCTTTGCTTTCTTAGCAATTTCCGTACCGATGGCAGCACATTTTTCGCTCATCGTACCTTTTGCTTTGGTGCCAACTGTGGTTGCGGCAGCCAGTGTTTTGCCTGCAACGTCGTCGATCAGCTGAGCACTGACGTGCAGGTTGCTGATGGTGACGGTTAGGCGTGGGCGCTCTGCAGTACCTGAAACTTTCGCGCGAACGCGGTTTTTGCGAAGAGCGCGGTTGAGTAATTTCTTATTCTCAGTCATGATTACTTACCTGTCTTTCCTGCTTTGCGCAAAATCTGCTCGTCAGCGTACTTGATACCCTTGCCCTTGTATGGCTCAGGCTTCTTCAGTGCGCGGATTTCCGCAGCGACTTGGCCGACTTGCTGTTTATTGATGCCGCTGACGATGATGGTCATCTTTTCATTGGTAACGGTGATACCCTCTGGGGCTTTGTACTTGACTGGGTGTGAAAACCCGAGCGCCATTTCCAGCTCGTTGTTGCTGGAGCTCACGCGGAAACCGACACCATTGACTTCGAGACGTTTCTCGTAGCCCTTGGTCACGCCGATTACCATGTTGTTGATTAGCGCGCGCATCAGACCGTGCTGGGCACGAGCAGTTTTGGACTCATCCTTCGGATGAACCGTGACTTGTCCGTCTTCGACTTTCACCTCAACTGCTGGCGTGATGAATTGTGTCAATTCACCTTTCGGGCCCTTTACGACCACGTCACCAGAGTCAACCGTGATTGTCACACCGGCCGGAATAACCACCGGCAGTTTTCCGATTCGACTCAGACTCATTACTCACCTTTCATGTGATTTGATATTAACCCTGGTATTTTAGCATAGATTAGGGGTGAAATGCAAGGTTCTTGATCGTTCTGCTTAGTTACCGTACGGAATGAGTAGAGCAATCGCCAAAATGCCGAGAGTAATATATGTTGCTAGCGCAGCCTTGGTTAAATACGGTTCTGTCATGGTGTAGATTTTACGCACTTCGTAATAATCCCATAGCCGCCAACCAGAGATCATTAACAGAATACCAGCGAAGATACTTAAATAGCCGCTGACATCGATATACCAAAGAAAGTTTGATACATCAACCAGAGCAATGAATGTAGCCACCCCCATTGTCGACCAGAAGCGTATCTGGGGTTCTCGCCCGACAGCGATAAAGCAAGCGGCGGCGACCATGATTAACTCAACGAGAGGATTTTCCATGAATAGTACTTGAATATAATAACTGGGAACTCCCTGCCTGGGGTCAGCACTGCCAATAAGACAGCCTATTCCGTACAACAGTGATACCATAACGACAATAGATAACGAGAAGGGTAGAATATCAACAATGAAGACATCTTTAACAGTTATTTCTGTCTGGTTTGACGTTTTTGTCATATGGAGGAAGCTACGCATATGTTTACAGTATAGCAGGATACGTTATACTAAAAGTCATATTAGGCGAGGGCTGACTGATCTTTAAACATATAAAAATAAACGCCCTGCACGACGAGGACGTTTATTTTGTTTATTGTGATGTTCTAGTACACCTTCAACAACAACTCACCGCCAAGCTTCGCCTTAGCTGCTTCAGCGCCAGTCATGACACCTTTTGAGGTTGAGATGAGTACCAAACCGCGGCCGCTTTTCACCTTTGGAATTTCGCTAGCGCCGACGTAGACACGACGACCTGGCTTTGATACGCGGGTGATCTCATTGATAGTGCTGTTAGCACCCTCTTCGTTGATAGTCACGACCAGCACGCCACGAGGCTTGGTGTCTTCTAGTTTAACATCTGCGAGGTAGCCGTTTTTGACTAATTGTTCAGCGATGACTTTTTTCATCTTGCTGGACGGAACACGAACTTCCGTCTTGCCAACCAGTTTCGCATTGCGAATGCGCGTCAGAAGGTCGGCGATTGGGTCTGTAGTTTGCATAGACATTGTCGAATCTCCTTTCCTTCTTACCAACTACTCTTTGTTATGCCTGGGATTTCGCCCTTGGCTGCTTTTTCGCGGAAATTGATGCGGCTCAGGCCGAACTGGCGCATGTAGCCGCGTGGACGGCCGGAAATGCTGTCGCGGTTCTTGTGCCGAGTTGGGCTTGAGTTGCGAGGCAGCTTCTGCAAACCGTCGAGGTCGCCAAGTTCTTTGAGCTCAGCGCGCTTCGCAGCGTATTTTGCGATCATCTTCAGACGCTTTTTGTCGCGAGCGACCATTGATTTCTTAGCCATTACCTGACGCCTCCTTTCTTCTCAAACGGCATGCCGAACTTCTCCAGCAAGGCTTTTGATGCTTCCTTACTGCCGTTCTTGATGACAAATGTTACCTGCAACCCGTGTAAAATCTGCGTTTCCTCGAACGTCAACTCTGGGAAAATTGACTGCTCGATGATACCCAGGTTGTAGTTACCACCTTTGTCGAACTTCAGACCGACGCCGTGGAAGTCGCGGACACGAGGCAGGGCTACGTTAATCAAACGATCCATGAACTCGTACATCCGAGCCCCGCGCAACGTGACGCTAACGCCGATTGGCGCACCCATACCTTTACGGATGCTAAAACCAGCGATTGACTTCTTTGCCTGGCGGGCAACTGGTGCCTGACCGGTGATCTTTGCAACAGTATTTTTGACAATTTCAAAATGACGCTTGTCATCTTTCTTTTTGCCGGTGCCAACGCTCACGATGATCTTTTCCAAAGCTGGCACTTGGTGCACGTTCTTTAGATCTAGTTCGGCTTGCAGTTCCTTCAGGTATTTCTCCTGGTACAAGGCTTTCAAGCGAGGAGCTGGCACGACGGTTTTCTTCTCTGCCATTATTTAATCTCCTTATTTTTTGCTTGGCGAGCGACGCGAGTTTTGCCGCCGTCAGCGTTCTTTACTAAACCAACCCGACTGGTTTTGCCTGACTTTTCGTCAACAACCAGCGCGACCTTGCTGATGTCCATCGGTACGTGGATATCTTTCTTGCCGCCTTTTGGATTGTACTGGCTTGGCTTGACGTGGCGGTGTCCGACGCCAACACCTTCGACCAAAACAGTTTGATCTTTGGTATTAACTTTCAGGACTTTACCAGTCGTACCTTTGTTTTTACCAGCAATAATTTTTACGGTGTCATCTTTGTGAATACGAGCCATTAGAGTACCTCCGGAGCCAGGCTGATGATCTTCATGTAGCCCATGTCGCGTAGTTCGCGTGGTACTGGGCCGAAGACGCGGGTAGCCTTTGGCTGTTTGTCATCGTTGATAATCACCACGGCGTTGTCATCAAAGCAAATGGTCGAGCCGTCTTTGCGGTGGATTTGGTCGCGGGTGCGAACTACCACAGCTTTGACGACAGATTTCTTCTTGACGTTGCCGGTTGGGCTGGCGTCCTTGACTGAACAGACGATCACGTCACCGACGCGAGCGTAGCGGCGGCGGGTACCGCCGAGAACGCGGATACACAGTACTTCTTTGGCGCCCGAGTTGTCAGCTACCTTGAGGCGAGATTCTTGTTGGATCATTTGTCATCCTCCTTAGCCTCTTCCTCAGCTTCGCCAGAAACTTCAGCCTTTAGTTTGATAGAACCGCGAGACTTTTCAATCACCTTGACCAGCGTAAAGCTCTTGGTCTTGGAAATTGGGCGAGTCTCTTCGATTTGCACCTTGTCGCCTTCGCCTGCCTCATTGGTCTCGTCATGAGCAGTGTATTTGCGAGTCACGGTGTACTGTTTGCCGTAGAGCGGATGCGTTTCGCGGCTAGTGACCGTCACAGTGATGGTCTTGTCGCGCTTGGCACTCGTTACGACGCCAATCAGTGTTCGTCGGGCCATTACTTGCTCTCCTTTTCGTTAATTTGTGTCAGCAGGCGTGCGATGTCCTTGCGGAGTGAACGCAACGCTTTTGGATTAACTAATTCGCCAGCAGCGTGAGAACGTTTTGCTTGAAGCAGGTCATGTCGCTTTTCAGCGAGTTCCTTCTTCAAATCATCAACGGTCTTTACAACTGCTGCCTTTGCGGTTTTCTTTGCTTCAGCCATTATGCGTCCTCCCGTTTGATGAACTTACATTTGACTGGTAGTTTGTGGCTCGCTAGGCGCATTGCTTCGCGGGCTACTTCCTCGGAAACGCCCTGCATTTCAAACATCACCGTGCCGGCCTTAACCTTGGCGACAAAGAACTCTGGATTACCCTTACCACCACCCATCTTCAAACCAAGTGGCTTGCGAGTAACTGGGGTGTGCGGGAAAATCCGGATCCAAATCTTACCACCACGCTTGATGTAGCGGGTCATTGCCTGACGAGCAGACTCGATTTGGCGGGAGTTGATGCGCTCGTTTGATTGTGATTGCAGTGCAAAGTCGCCGAACGCGATGTAATTACCACGGGTTGCTTGACCACGGTTTTTACCGATGCGCACTTTGCGGTGCTTGGTTTTCTTTGGTAACAGCATTTAGCGACTCCTTTCTCCCTTATAAATCCACACTTTCACGCCAATGATACCAGCTGGTGTCTGGGCGCGAGCGCAGTGGAAGTCAATATCAGCACGCAAGGTGTGTAGCGGCACTGAGCCCTCGATCACCTTTTCGCGGCGTGCCATTTCCGCACCGTTCAAACGACCAGCTACCTCGATGCGGATACCCTTGGCACCTGCACTCATGGTGTTTTGTGCGGTCATTTTGGTGGCGCGGCGGAAGTTGATGCGGCGTTCCAATTGGCGGGCGATGTTCTCAGCCACCAATTTAGCTGCCAGTTCCGGTCGGCGCACTTCTTCGATGTTGATGCGAACAGGTGACCCGACGATCTTCTCAACTTGCTTTTTCAATTCATTCACGCCTGCACCACCACGGCCGATCACCACACCAGCTTTCGCTGTGTGAATAGTTACCGTGATCAAGTTGGCACTCCGCTCAATCTCAATGCGATTGATGGTTGGGCGTGAGGCAAATTTCTTCTCAATCAATTCGCGGATTTCGTGATCCTGGCGAATTGCCTCCGCGAACTCTTTCTTATTGGCCGTAAACCAACGAGAGCTCCAGTTCTTGTGAACTTGTAGGCGGAAGTTGATTGGATTCACTTTTTGACCCATTTACTTCTCCTCCTTTTTTGCCGTGGTTTCGGCGGCTTTCTTTGCTGCAGGCTTGGCAGGTTTGGTCTCTGCTTTAGTCTTGGTCTCTGGTTTCTTTGCAGGCGCTTTCTTTGGTTTCTCGGTACCAGTTACTTCAACCAAAATGTTTGAGGTCTTTTTCTGGAATGGCAACGCACGACCCTTTGACGCTGGCTTAAAGCGGCGTAGACGCGTACCAGTGGTAACGCTCAAGGTGGTAATCACCAAGCTTTTAGCGTCCAAACCGTGGTTGTTGATGGCATTTGCCTTGGCGCTGTCGATGGCCTTTTTCACCGGCATAGCAGCGCGTTTTGGCACGTGTTCCAAGATAACCAATGCGTCAGCGACGGTGCGGCCGCGTACCAGCGCAGCCACCAAGCTAACCTTGCGTGGTGTTTGATCAACACCTTTGGCGTAAGCGCGAACAGTATACGTAGTATCAGCCATGATTACTTCTTATCCTTTCCGCCGTGCTTACGGAACTTACGAGTTGGGCTAAACTCACCGAGTTTGTGGCCAACCATGTTTTCGGTAATCAGCACAGGCACGTGCATCTTACCGTTGTAGACAGCAATCGTTCGACCGACCATTTCTGGGGTGATAGTCGAAGCGCGCGCCCACGTTTTGATAACGGTTCGATCGTCAAGGCTGAGAGCAGCGACTTTTTTCGCAAGCTTCACATCGACGAATGGACCTTTCTTTAATGAACGACTCATCGTGATTTACCTCTTCCTCTTCGCGTCGTGACGCGTGCGTACGATTAATTTATTTGAGCCTTTGCGGCGGCGAGTTCGATAACCCAGTGTCAACTGACCCCATGGCGTACGTGGCGCTTTACCAGTACCGTGGCGACCACCGTCACCACCACCATGTGGGTGATCTGCGGCATTCATGACGACACCGCGAACCGTTGGGCGAATACCCTTGCGGCGGCGGCGGCCGGCTGAACCGATCTTCACGTTCTGGTGTTGGACGTTACCGACTGTACCGATGGCAGCGGTTGCTTCCAGGCGAACTTTGCGAACTTCACCAGATGGCAATTTGATGGTTGCGTAATTGCCTTCTTTGGCCATCAACTGAGCTTTGGCACCAGCGGCGCGAACCATTTGCGCACCTTTGCCGGCAGTCAGTTCAATAGCATAAATCATCGTACCAACAGGGATAGCAGACAATGGCAGGCGGTTTGAGGCCTCGATTGGTGCTGTCTCGCCAGTCTGAATCGTCTTGCCTTTGACCATTGAGGTGTCGGCCAATACGTAGTGGTACAAATTGTACTGATCTTTCACTCGAGCGATACGGGCTGAGCGGTTTGGATCGTACTCAATTTCTTCAATAGTCAGTGTCAGACCAGCCGGCAAATTGTGGTTCACCAAACGGTAGTGACGACGAACGCCACCGCCGCGATGACGCACGGTGATGCGGCCTTGGTTGTTGCGGCCAGCATTTTGCTTTTTGGCTTTGATCAGACTTTTGAGCGGTTTCCTTGTCGTGATGTCCGACAAATCCTGACTCGTCATGCCGCGACGAGCAGGAGTGGTTGGATTGTAAGCTTTCACTGGCATTACTTGGTCTCCTCCATCTGCTGCTCTACTGCGTCAAACACATCGAGCTTATCGCCATCTTTCAGCGTCACGTAAGCTTTCTTCCAATCCTTGCGCGTAGTCGTGCCAGGATAGCGGTTCTTGCCTCGTGAGAAACGTACAGCTTTGCCGTCTTGTACCAAGGTTTTCACCTTAAGGACAGTGACGTCAAATTGCGCCTCAACTGCTGCTTTGATCTCGTTTTTATTCAGGTTCAGCGGAACGCGGAACACGTACACGCCATTGGCGCTCTGTGCGTATGCTTTCTCGCTAATGCGTGGGATAATTGTCATCTGTTTCATATTACGCTTCCTCCTTACCCAGCCATGCGGTGATGATGTCGAGGGCTTGTGGTGAGATAACAATATGATCAGTGTTCAGGATATGATACACACTAAGGTAATTGGCACGGATCACCAATACCTCTTGCAAGTTGTTTGTCGCGCGCATCAATTCTGGTGTCTTTTCATCGACGACGATCAGTACGCGGCGCTCAAACTTGTTGTCAGCCAAGAAGGTTGCGACCTCTTTGGTCTTGCCGGTCGTCTTGATGTCCTTGACGACGATCTTCTTCGCTTCATTGGCTACCGTCAAGGCTTGGCGAATTGCCACTTTCTTGGCGGTTTTAGACAACTTTTTGGTGTAGTTTTCGTTGCCGCGTGGGCCAAAGACCACACCACCACCGCGCCAGATTGGGTTACGGGTTGAGCCGAAACGTGCTCGACCAGTTCCCTTTTGCTTCCATGGTTTTTTACCACCACCGGAAACTTCACCACGCTGCTTGGTGGTTGCGCTTGCTAGGCGGGCGTTTGCTAGGTAGCTGTCATATGCCAATTTCAACAGTTCGTGGTTTGGCACGTCAACAGCGAAAATGTCTTTAGGAAGTTTGGTTGATTCAGCCATTACTTGTTACCTCCTAAAATAATCAGCCCTTTTCGTGGCCCAGGCACAGCGCCCTTCACCCCGATCAGATTGGTCTCTGGATCAACATATGCCACTTCCAGGTTCTTGACGGTAACGCGCTCGTGACCCATGTGGCCAGCCATCGTTTTACCCTTGAACACTTTTTGTGGATACATCGAGCCGATTGAACCTGGCTTACGAGTATTACCTTTACCACCGTGCGTCTTGCGGTGACGCTTAAAGTTGTGGCGTTTAATGGTTCCAGCGAAACCTTTACCTTTGCTGGTTCCGGTCGCATCGACAGAATCGCCGACTTCGAACGCGGAAACGTTGATTTCATCGCCAACTTTGATACCCTCAGGGATCTCGTCGACGCGGAATTCCCGAATGTGCTTCGGGGTCACTTGGGCTGGCTTGACGTGTCCAGCCGCGGCCTTGCTCAGGTTCTTACCCTCTCCATAAGCGACCTGTACCGCATTGTAACCGTCGGTTTCGACAGTCTTCACCTGAGTCACGGTGACAGGGCCGGCTTGGATCAGCGTCACCGGAATGGCTTTGCCGTCTTCAGCCAAGAGCTGGGTCATACCAAGTTTGGTACCGAGAAGTGTTTTCACTTTTCCTCACTCCCACTTAAATACTCCTGATGACGTGCGGTTTCTGGGTTCTGAGTGAGGCGTCCATGACAAACACTTCAACTATAGCCAGACCTGCTCATTCATCAAGGAGAACAGTTGATATTACGCGTAATAGAAATTACCTTGTGATTGTAGCACACGTTGGTCTGTAGCGTCAACAGTAGTAGGATATCGGTCTAGACTATTGACATAACGTTGATTACCTGCTACAATTTAGCAGTTTGAGTAAAATAGCAAGAGGAGTAAAGCATGACTGCAACATTAGAAACTAAAGCTTGGCCAGATTATGACAAGGTCACAAGAAATCCAGAAACCGATGAAGACAGTAGAAAGTTCTTTGAGTGGTTCGGGCAACTAACATATGAAAAAGTTGAAAAGGGTGAACTGTCATATGAGGATCTAGACAAACTGCACCCAACCATACAACAGGCTGTAGAGATTGCTCTCAATTTATATGCGGAATCACAGCAAGAAGCAGCACGAGAAGTTACTGAGACACAATAGCCCCTGGCCTCAGTTAACCAGCAATAATACCGCCCCAAGGAGCGGTATTATTCATTATTATCACACGCTAGGCGTTGCGCTTCTCGATAATCTCCTGCGCCACGTTTGGTGGTACTTCCTCGTACTGTGCGAGCTCCATGGTGCTGGCGGCGCGACCCTGTGACATCGAGCGGATGTCTGAGGTGTAGCCAAACATGTTTGCTAGCGGCACAAAGGCCTTGACCAATTTGGCGCCGCCCATCAAATCTTCCATAGCGTCGATGCGGCCACGGCGTGAGTTCAGGTCGCCGATGATGTCGCCCATGAACTCTTCTGGAGTGGTAACTTCAACTTTCATGACTGGCTCGAGCAGGATTGGTGTGGCTTGCTTGATACCTTCGCGGGCTGCCAATGAACCTGCTAGCGAGAAAGCTAGTTCCGAGGAGTCGACATCGTGGTACGAACCATCGTACAGCGTTGCCTTGACGTCAACCACTGGATAGCCAGCGATGACACCACCTTCCAAGGTTTCCTTGATACCCTTCATGACAGCCGGGCGATATTCCTGAGGAACCACGCCACCCTTAATCTCGTCGATGAATTCAAAGCCCTTGCCGGCCTCATTCGGCTCAAAGCGTACCCAAACGTCACCATATTGACCGCGACCACCAGACTGCTTGGCGTGCTTACCCTGGACTTCGGCGCGGCCCTTGATTGACTCGCGGAAGGCCACTTGCGGTTCACCGATATTCGCTTCAACCTTGAACTCGCGCTTCATACGGTCGATCAAGATATCCAGGTGCAACTCACCCATGCCGGACATAATCGTCTGACCAGTTTCTTCATCAGTGTGAATGCGGAAGGTTGGGTCTTCCTCAGCCAAACGCTGCAAGGCCAATGCCATCTTCTCTTGGTCAGCCTTTGATTTTGGCTCAACGGCGATGGATACTGGTGGCTCTGGGAACTCAATACTTTCCAGGGCAATTGGGTGCGCTGGATCAGTCAAGGTGTTACCGGTACCGGTGTTCTTCAGGCCAACCACCGCCGCGATGTCACCAGCACCAATCTTGTCAATCTCCTCGCGCTTGTCAGCATGCATGCGCACGATACGGCCGATACGCTCCTTATCGCCAGTGGTGGTGTTCAAGACGTAGCTGCCCGAATTCAGCACGCCAGAATAGACGCGGATAAAGATTAACTTACCAACAAATGGGTCAGTAGCGATCTTGAACGCGAGAGCGCTCATCGGCTCTTTTTCGTCTGGTTTGCGGCTCACTTCGTCGCCGGTCTTTGGATTTTTACCCCAAATTTCGTCAACATCCAGCGGGCTTGGCAAGTAGTCAACCATCAGGTCAAGCAGCTTCTCCACGATGACACCACGGCCGTCACCACCAGTGACTAAGAAGAAGTCACCAGCCAGCACTCGCTTACGCAGCGCCATTTTCAGTTCGTCGATAGTAATCGCTTCCTCACCCTGGTCGAGGAACTTCATCATCAATTCATCATCAGCCTCAACGGCATTTTCCACCAGCAGGGCGCGAGCATTCTTCGCCTTCTCCAGCATATCAGCCGGGATTTCGCCAACTTTCAACTCGTGGTCGGTGTAATCATCGTAGGTGTAGGCTTTCATGTCGACGAGGTCGACCACGCCGTTAATCGTCTTTTCAAAACCAATTGGGATGTGAATTGGAAAGGCTTGTTTGCTCAAGCGATTGTGAATTGATTCCAAAGATTTCCAGAAGTCGCCACCGGTCTGGTTGATCTTGTTAACGAAGCAAATGCGCGGCACGCCGTATTTGTTAGCCTGGCGCCAGACGGTCTCAGACTGCGCCTCAACACCCATCTTGCCGTCAAACACGGTCACTGCGCCGTCGAGCACGCGTAGCGAACGCTCCACCTCAGCAGTAAAGTCGATGTGCCCTGGCGTGTCGATAATGTTAATCTTATGGTCTTTCCAGAAGCAGGTCACCGCCGCCGAGGTAATGGTAATGCCCCGCTCCTTTTCCTGCGCCATCCAGTCGGTGGTCGCACCGTCGCCGTCACCCTTAACTACACCAATTTTATGTGTCAAGCCAGTGCGGTACAAGATACCCTCAGTGGTCGTCGTTTTACCGGCGTCAATATGGGCAATGATACCAATGTTTCTAAAGTTTTGTAATGGAACGTTTGCTGCCATTGTCTTTCCTTTGTTAAAAATAGTTATTGTTCGAGATTCTCCGGAGCTATTTTGACGCACCAAAAAACTACGCTTGAGCTGTATTATAGCAGACGATTGGCGTTTTGTGAATGAGCCCTGTCTTAGCGCGGAATTTGGCTACGACCTGATTGGATTTGTTGTATACCCTTGGCCATGAGTAAATAATCTTTGTTTTGAGCATCAGACCGACCAAGGAGCGTTGCACGCACCATCATCACTAGAGAGTCACAGACTCTCGTGGTGGCGAGGGTTTCCACGGAGACAGATTGCACATACATCGCACCCGCCGTATTCAATTCAACCCATTCCCTATTATGAAGCACGAGGCCCTTATACATAATATCGTATGGCATATACGGATCAAGTGAAGCCAGTACCTTGCAGTGAATGTTTATCGCCTTAATGACTCGATTAAGGTCTCTATTCGACAATCGCCTAAAAGGAATTTCATTAATCGGAATATCTACCAGCTCCTTGATCATTCGAGCTGAGTCGATACAATTATTGTTTGGATCAACTGGTCGTATATTATTCAAATAATCAAGGACCTCAGGCGTGTACAGCTGTAAAATAGCCTTGGCCTGTTCAATATCCATCAGCTGCGGAAACTGGATAAGGACATCCAGCGGAACGACATACTGGGCCGTGGTGCCCTCTGGTGTTACGCCAAGACCACCAAGTGCGATTTCTGGATCAGACTTGTTCGCGACAATCAGGCAACCGGCGCACTGGAGTTTATGATCTTCAATATATACGTATTCTTCTCCGTTTTTGGTATGTTGTTGCACCCATCCGCTTACCGCCATCAGCTGACCGATAAGCCCGGCAAATAGTTCTTGGTTAATCCGCACAGTGGCTTCTAGATACTGATGAGGATTGAGCTTTCGAACGTCGGCCATTCGTTCTCGAGCCAGGCGGAGGACAGTGGCGACTTGCTGATTGAAAACAGCCTTATCAAGTAACGCAAGGTTCTCGGGCAGCGGGGTGGCAGATGGGGTAGACTCAGTCGTCATCTCTTAATCATACGGCGTAAAAGCCGACTGACGCAACCATAACCATAAAGCTCTTAGCGATAATTCACGCACTGCAGCGGCGTGTCATAATCATTTTCACGCACCAAGCCAACGACTTTCTGTAACTCATCTTTCGAGGCGGAGGTGACACGGACGAGGTCGCCTTGGATTTGTGGTTTGGCTTTGGGTACGTTAGTACGAATATCGGCAGCGATGCGCTTGGCGGTCGGCTGGTCGAGACCCTGTTTGAAGGGAATTTCCCACGTGGTTTTGAGATTTGAGGTAACCTTTTCTTTGGTGAGATCGAGGACTTTGCTCGACTGACCCCGAGCCGCCAGTTTCTTGCGCACGATATCCAGCACCGCATCAACCTGCCAGTCGTTATCACCGGTGAGCTTGAATCCTTTTTTATCATCCAGCCAGTCAATCCCAGCATTCGTTCCCTTAAAATCGTACCGCCCTTGGTTTTCTTTTTCCGCCTGCATGAAAACATTATTCAGCTCGGCTTTGTCAATTTCTGACACAATATCAAATGAAAAACTTGCCATTTACCCCTCCTCGTTTTCTCCATTATAACAAAAATCGCCCGTTTTTCAGAGCGATTTCTGAGTTCGCATTTCCTTGGCAATTAGCCACGAGCAAAGTGCGCAAAGGCGCGGTTGGCCTCGGCCATCTTGTGGGTGTCTTCCTTCTTCTTGAAGGCAGCACCAGCTTCGTTGTAGGCGTCGACGATTTCCAGTGCCAAACGCTGTGAATATGGCATGCCGCTGCGAGCGCGAGCTGATTGCACCAGCCAGCTAAACGCATAGTGCAACTGACGGTGTCCTTGAACTGGGAACGGAATCTGGTAGTTGGCACCACCGACACGGCGGCTCTTCACTTCAAAGTTTGGACTGACGTTTTTCAAGGCCTTCTCAAACACTGCCAGTGGATCTTCTGAATCCAATTTCTTCGCAGCAGTTTCCAGCGCGGTGTAGACAGCACGTTCAGCCGCCAACTTCTTGCCGTCCAGCATTGATTTATTGATCAAGCGCTGCACCAACACACTTTGGTAGCGGCGGTCAGGTTGTAATTGGCGTTGTAGTTTCTTGGTAACTTTACGAGGCATGATTACTTATCCCCTTTCTTAGTACCGTACTTTGAACGGCCCCGCTTGCGGTTGTTGACACCCTGGAGGTCCAACGCGCCACGGACGATGTGATAACGCACACCTGGAAGGTCAGGCACACGACCACCGCGGATCAAGACCACAGCGTGCTCCTGCAAGTTGTGACCTTCACCACCGATGTAGGCCCAGACTTCGTAGCCGTTGTTTAGTTTCACGCGGGCAACTTTACGCAAAGCTGAGTTTGGTTTCTTTGGTGTCTTGGTCGTCACACGCACACACACGCCGCGCTTGAGCGGTGCATTTTGGTCGTAGTAACGTGTTTTCAGGGCGTTGTGAATGCGACCCAGTGCTGGCGACTTGGACTTTTTCTTGGCCGTTTGGCGCGGTTTGCGCACCAATTGGTTGATTGTTGGCATCCAATTTCTCCTTGGTTGATTTACTAATAATGGCGATTTCGCCTGGTGGCGCAGAGTGGGCTGGCGCGTCATTGACGCGCAAAAACCAGCTTCTCTTAGCGCCTACGGCTTGGATTCAGCAACTCCGCCCCGTGTCTATACCTTTTCTGCCGAGCATGCAGTCTGTACACATTCAAACCACCGCGCGCCCCGAAAAGAGGAAACTCTGGAAAGATTATAGCATAGATTGCGTGCAATTGCTATAGAAAAACCGCCCCGTATCCATTGGAGCGGTTTTCTGAGAAAGAAAGCTGGTTGGCTTATACGGCTACAGCTAATTCCTCTTCCTGGTTGTCAGCGAACTCATCCTCGCTTGGCTCGTCGGTTTCCATCTCTTCGACAGCGCCCGTTCCCACTGGGATCTTGCGGCCGATGATGACGTTCTCCTTGAGGCCATGCAAGTGGTCAGCGCGGCCAGATACGGCAGCGTTGATCAGCACGCGAGTGGTGTCCTGGAAGGACGCAGCAGATAGCCATGAGTCGCTCCAGATGGACACCTTGGTGATACCAAGTAGCAACTGGGTGTAGCTGATGAGGTTTTTGCCTTCAGCGGCCAGCTGCTTGTTGGTGTTCACCACCGCAGCCTTAGAAACGATGTCGCCCGTCACAAAGTCACTGTCGCCCGCGTCTTCGATCTGGACGCGACTAAACATCTGGCGAACGATGATCTCCAGGTGCTTGTCGGCCACGTCTTGACCCTGAGCGGCGTAAATACGCAGCACTTCGTTGATGATGTAGCGCTGAGTCGCCTCGACGCCCTTCAGGCGCATCAAGTCGTGTAGGTTCAATGAACCAGCCGTCAAGCGATCACCAGCCTCGACAACGTCGTTAGCCTTGACGACCAATTGCATGTTGCCAGGAATCTCGTAGCGAGCCGGTGCGCCAGCTTCAGCAGCAATCACCAAAGTGTCTTCTGCCGCTTCAACCACACCATCAAACGGTGCGACCAGCGGGCGAGTGTCTTCCTCGCCAGTTGCCAGCACGTCGCCAGCCTTGACGCTTGAGCCAGCCTTGACCACGATAGTTCGGCCATCCAGCGGTAAGCGTTCAACCTTGCCCGATTCTGGAGTGACTTGGACGATGTACTTCTTGCCATCTTCCCAAACATCGACTAACCCAGCAATTTCCGTGACATACGCCTGACCCTTTGGTGTGCGAGCCTCGAACAATTCTTCAACACGCGGCAGACCCTGGGTGATGTCACCACCGGCCACACCGGAGTTGTGGAAGGTGCGCAGGGTCAACTGAGTACCTGGTTCACCGACCGACTGAGCAGCGATGACACCGACTGGCTGATGATTGCCAACCAGTTTGCCAGTTGACATATCGACACCATAACTGCGCTGTGGGATACCGTTGAGGTTGTTGGTTGACAAGACTGACTGGATCTTGACGCTCTGAATGCTTTCATCATCATCAATTGAGTCAGCGATTTCTCGAGTGATCAATTCGTCCTTGTTGACGTGACCCGGAATCGTCTCAGCGGCGTACCGACCAGCCAAGCGGTTCGAAAAGTCGATCATCGTTTCCTCAGTTTCTGAACGGTAGATTGCGTAACCTTCGTCGTCGCCCTCGGCGTCCTCAACGGTGAAGACGTCCTGTGCCACGTCGACCAAACGACGGGTCAGGTAACCTGAGTCAGCGGTCTTCAGCGCGGTGTCGATCAGACCCTTACGCGCACCACGTGTCGCCACGAAGGCCTCAAGGCTGGACAAACCACCGGTGTAGGAGCTACGGATTGGCAGCTCGATCTCGCGGTTAGCCGCATCAACTTGGATACCGATCATGGCGCTGGCCAGCTTGACATTGGAGATATCACCACGAGCACCAGAGTTAACCATCATCGAGATGCTGGTGTCCATGTGCGCCAGCTGATCCTGGAGGAAGGCCGTGATCTTATTGTCCACATTTCGCCAGGCATTCACCGTCAAGTTGTAACGCTCGTCCTCGGTGATCAAACCCTGGTCGAATTGCTCAGAAATCAAGGCCGCCTTGGCGTCGCCCTCAGCCACGAACTCAGCGATCTCGTCAAAGTGCACGTAGTCGGTCATACCGGTTGACACGGCCGCAGTTGTCGCAAAGCGGAAGGCCTGACCCTTCATGCGGTCAGCAATCTTGGCGGTTTCCTCGGCACCGTACTTGTTGAAGATCTGCGCCAATACTTTCTTTAGCTGCTTTTTCGTCTGAACGTTGTTATCGTATGGGAAGTCCTCTGGCAAAATCTCGTTAAAGAAGACGCGGCCCAAGGTTGTCTGGCGCAGCTTGCCCTTGGCATAGATGCGAATTGGCGTTTGCAGATGAATATCGCCCTGGTCGTACGCCAGTTCTGCCTCGTAGACCGAGCTGAACGCCTTGACATTATCAGTCTGCGCCTGCGGCTTGTCATACGTCAGGTAGTAATTACCGAGCACGATGTCCTGCGAGATGTGTAGCACTGGCGCACCGTCGGCAGGCTTCAACAGGTTGTTGGTGGCGCTCATCAGCTCGCGCGCCTCGGCCTGCGCTTCCTTGGAAAGCGGCAGGTGGACGGCCATCTGGTCACCGTCAAAGTCGGCGTTAAAACCAGCACAGACCAGCGGATGGAGCTGAATGGCTTTACCTTCGACGAGAACTGGCTGGAAGGATTGAATTGACAAGCGGTGCAAGCTCGGTGCGCGGTTGAGCAGCACGTACTTGCCCTTGATCGCCTCGTCAAGCGCATCCCATACAACCGCTTCACCCGACTCGATCAAGCGAGTTGCCGAGCGAATGTTGTGGGCAAATTCACCCTTGATCAGCCAGCTGATGACGAACGGCTTGAATAGTTCGAGCGCCATTTGCTTTGGCAAACCGCACTGATTGATCTTTAATTTTGGACCAACGACGATGACCGAGCGACCAGAGTAATCGACGCGTTTACCGAGCAGGTTCTGGCGGAAGCGGCCTTGCTTGCCCTTGAGCATATCACTGATTGACTTGAGGCGACGGCGGCTGCCAGTCGAGCTGACCGCCCGACCACCGCGCGCCGCTGCGTTGTCGATCAGGGCATCGACGGCCTCTTGCAGCATGCGTCGCTCATTGCGCTGAATCACTTCTGGCGCATTGAGCTCGACCAGCTTCTTCAGGCGATTGTTGCGGTTGATGATGCGGCGATACAGATCGTTCAAATCAGACGTTGCAAACCGACCACCACTGAGAGCGACCATTGGACGGAGGTCTGGTGGGATGACTGGCAGTACCGTCAGGCAGAGGCTGGATGGCTTGATGCCGGCAGCCTGCATGCTCTCGAGCATCTTCAGGCGCTTGAGCAGTTTCTTCTCGCGCTGACCCTTGGCATGTTCGGCTTCCTCGCTCAGCTGGGCGATCAGTTCTGACAGATCAATTTCATCCAGCAGTGCCTTGAGCGCACTCGCACCCATGCCAACCTCGATCAGCTCATCGTACTCTTCTGGCAAGTTGCGATAATCCGTCTCTGAGATCAGCGCACCCTTGATGAGGCTCTCAAGCTGTGATTTCTTCGTGGTGTACTTGTCGTTAAGTTCCTCAACCTCGCGGCTTTGTTCCTTCGCCAGCTGCTTAATGTCGGCGCCGTCAGCTTCCGCGAGCTGTTCGTAGCGCATTTTGATCGCCATCCGACCAGCTTCAGTCTCAGCCTCCAGATCCGCCAAATACTGGTCGCGCGTGGCCTCATCAACCTTGAGAATGACATAGGTTGCAAAGTAAGCGATCCGCTCGATATTACGCACCGTCATCCCGAGGAGCAGACTCATAGCACTCGGCGTGCCGCGCATAAACCAGATGTGCGCCACTGGCGCGGCCAGTTGAATGTGGCCCATGCGCTCGCGGCGGACGATTGATTTGGTGACCAGCTCACCGTTTTTATCGACGGCAGCCTCGCGTGAACGCACGCCCTTGAGCTTGGAATCATGCGGATTGATATCCTTGACCGGGCCAAAGATTCGCTCACAGAACAAGCCGTCGCGCTCTGGCTTTTGGGTGCGGTAATTGATCGTCTCTGGCTTGAGAACCTCGCCGTGACTCCACTTCAGGATGTCATCGGCGCTGGCCACTGCTAGGCGCACCGCATCAAAATCGCTAATTCCGGTCGCGTTAAATGAATATTGCGCCATCTTACGCCTCCTCCTTTATTTCTTCTACTTCATCAATATCTTGTACACTCATGCCGCCCTCGATGTCGCCGATGTCGTCTGATTCGTCCAGGTAAACTTGACCATCGTCATCGTCATCGTCGCTGGCAGTTTGTGGTACGGTCTTGTCGGCTGGGCCGCTCGAAGCAATGACATGCTCAGCGTCAACCACGCCACCCTCATCAAGCAGGTCAACCCGAAGACCCAATCCCTGAAGTTCCTTGACGAGCACGTTGAAGGATTCTGGCAGTTTTGGCCCGACGATTGGTTCGTCCTTGATGATAGACTCGTAGGCCTTGGCACGGCCATAGACGTCGTCAGACTTGATGGTTAGCATTTCCTGCAAGGTTGCAGCGGCACCGTAGGCCTCCAATGCCCAGACCTCCATCTCGCCGAAGCGCTGACCACCGTTTTGCGCTTTACCACCGAGTGGCTGCTGGGTGACCATGGTGTACGGGCCAGTTGAACGAGCGTGAATCTTGTCAGACACCATGTGGTGCAATTTGATCATGTGCATGACACCAACTGTGGTACGTTCCTCGAACGCCTCACCGGTGCGACCATCAAAGAGTTGTGATTTACCATCGCGGGCAAATCCTGCTTTTTCTAATTCATCAGAAATCGTCGCTGACGGCACACCATCAAACGACGGTGTCGCTACGCGGTAGCCTAGTGCCCGTGCTGCCATACCGAGGTGCGTTTCAAACAGCTGACCGAGGTTCATGCGGCTCGGCACACCCAGCGGGTTCAAGATCACGTCAACTGGCGTACCGTCCTCCATGAATGGCATATCCTCGACTGGTAACACCCGCGCGACCACACCCTTGTTACCGAAGCGGCCGGCCATCTTGTCACCAACACCGATCTTGCGCATCTGCGCCACGAAAATTTGGATTTGCATCAGCACGCCAGCCTTGAGCTCGTGGCCATTCTCGCGGCTAAAGATCTTGACACCGACGACTTTGCCGCCGCCAGCATTGTTCATCCGCTGTGAGGTGTCGCGCACGTCCTTGGCCTTTTCACCAAAGATGGCGCGCAGCAGACGCTCCTCAGAACTCAGTTCCTGCTCACCTTTCGGCGTAATCTTACCAACCAGCACGTCGCCAGCCTTGACCTCAGAACCAATTTGCACGATACCGTTTTCGTCTAAGTGACGCAGACTGTCTTCTGACACATTCGGAATGTCGCGGGTGACGATCTCTGGGCCGAGCTTGGTCTCGCGAACCTCCACGTTGTAATCCTTGATGTTAATACTGGTCAAGCGATCGTCCTCCACCAAGCGGCGGCTGAGGATAATCGCGTCCTCCATGTTGTAACCGCCCCACGGCATAAAGGCCACCGTCAGGTTTCGCCCCAGCGCGATCTCGCCCTCGGCAATCGATGCACCCTCGACGAGGATGTCGCCCTGCTTGACCGTGTCGCCACGGGCTACCCGAACCTTTTGGTTGTAGCAGCGATCGTCATTGTTCTTGACGAAGTGTCGCAGCGTATAGACCTTGACGCCATCAGCGTACTTGACATGAATTTCATCAGCATCAGCCCGCACCACTTCGCCATCGGCCTCGGCCTGGATCAGGTGGCCACTATTCTCGGCCACCGCCTGCTCGATACCGGTGCCGACAACCGCTGGCTCTGGCGTGAGTAGTGGCACTGCTTGGCGCTGCATGTTCGAGCCAGTCAAGGCGCGGTCAACGCGGGTTTTCTCGATAAATGGCACTAGCGCCGCCGTTGAGCCGAGAATCTGCTTGTGGGCGGCATCCATAAAGGTAACTTCTTCGACGTCGACCTGACCTGGCTGGAGGAATTTGCGGGCGCTGACGCGGCTGTCGGTGAACGACTTGTCATCATTCAAGCGCGCTCCGGCGTCGGCAATGACTTCGCTCGCTTCCTGGGCAGCGTCCAGATAAACCACTTCATCCGTCACCCGACCATCGGTGACGCGCAGGTACGGCGTCTCGATAAATCCATACTCATTGACCCGCGCGTAGGTAGCGAGGTTAAGCACCAGACCAACGTTGGCGCCCTCTGGCGTCTCCACCGAGCAGATACGACCGTAGTGCGTTGGGTGAGCGTCGCGCACATCAAAGCCGGCGCGCTCACGGCTTAAACCGCCCGGCCCCATTGAACTCAAACGACGTTTGTGGCTGAGCTCGGACAGTGGATTAACCTCATCGAGGAGCTGACTCAGCTGCGAGCTGGTAAAGAACTCGCGCACTGCTGCCACCACTGGCCGTGCATTGATCAACTGGCTCGGCGTAATGTTCTCCATATCAGCCACACTCATCCGGTCCATGGCGTTGCGCTGCATCCTGAGCATACCGACGCGGAACTGACGGGCAATCAGCTCGCCGACCAGCTTGACGCGGCGATTACTCAGCGCATCGATATCATCAGCTGGCTCTTGGGTGTTATTGAGGCGAATGATTTCGCGGATGATGGCTACCAAATCATTCATCTGGAAAATACGGTTTTCAGCGGTGTTAGCAACGTCCAGACCCAGGCGCTGGTTCATCTTGTACCGGCCAACCCGACTATAGTCAAAGCGCTTGAAATCAAAGAACATCCGCTCAATCATCTGGCGCGCGTTATCAACCGTCGCTAGATCACCCGGCCGCAGGCGACGATAGACTTCAATCAGCGCTTCATTGGCGCCACGCGCAGTGTCTTTTTCAAGCGTTTCCTGAATGTAGCTAGTTTCGCCCGTGTCAATGTCAGCAAATAATTCGCGAATTTCTGACGTTTTTGGATGGCCCAAAGCCCGCAGCAAAGTCGTCACTGGCAATTTGCGTCGGCGGTCAATCTTGACATAAATCGTGCCATTAGTCGCCGTTTCAAACTCCAGCCATGCACCACGACCTGGGATCATCTTGGCACCGTAGTAATTACGACCAGCCACGGCGTCAGCAGTAAAGAATACACCGGCTGAGCGGATCAGCTGGCTGACCACCACGCGCTCCGTACCGTTGATGATAAAGGTACCGCGCTCGGTCATCCATGGATAATCACCGAGGTAGATTTCTTGTTCCTTGACTTCGCCCGTGACTTTGTTGGTTAGTTCGACGGTTGCGTGCAGTGGCGCCTCAAACGTCAAATTGTTTTCCTTGGCGAACTGATCAGTGGTCTTTGGCTCGTCAAAATGATACCTGCCGAACCGCAGCGCCAACTTCTGACCAGTGTAGTCGTCAATTGGGTTAATTTCTGAAAAGATTTCGCTCAAACCATCCTCGACGAACCAGCGCCACGAGTCCTCTTGGTGAGCGATGAGATTTGGCATGGCGATCGCACTGTCTGTTCCAGTGAAAAAGACGCGCGCGCCACGAGTGGTCTGTTGAGCCACAGGCGTTACTCCTCGCATTGATTATAATTGGTGATCACGGCCGGAAGATCTCTTAGTCTCAGCACGAGCCTGAGGTTTGCCCGCCCATCAAGCTCGCCCCTCGCTAAAACTACACTACTTCACTGTGACACATTATGACGCATAGGATGATGAATTGCAAGAGAAAATAATTGAAAAATTGACTATCGTTAAGCAGCGGCTAGTTCTAAACGAAGGCACACTTCACCCAGTAATCTAGCCGCACGCTCACCGTCAGTGATCGTCGCTAACCATTCCCAGCTTCCATCGGTTTGAAGTTGCGCCGTATGTAGTCGATAATTACCAGCGACACCGCCAACCGAGTCACGTTTGACAATACGGCTAACTTGGTGATTTTGCGGATTAATATCTTTGACGTGACCCGGTAGTAGTAGAGCCCGCTCGTCAATATACATACCAAGATATGTTGGCCGATTATTTGGCCCAGTCTCATGATTAAGTACCGCATTTACCAGTCCCCGAAACAGATCCCAGCGTTTCATATTTCTAGCCCCATACCGCTCGAGATATATCAGATTATTATCCTGTACATCCGGAATATCTGAGGCCAAGCCTAAGGCATCGGTTCGACCTACACTTACTGCCGCCTTGATTGATGCATCTGCGAGCGCAACATAAATACCACCCTCGACAAGATCGGCTTGCCTCCGAAGTACTTCGGGCGTAAACTGTTCAGATTGATACAATCGCCTTATCTCGGAGGCGTTGATATCTGGCTTCACATGTACGAGAGACTCAACCCACAAGTAGCGCAGATCATCACACAATGAATCAGTAATATCACCACCACTTAATCGAACTGTCTCAATCATATCCTCTCCTATTTATGAAATATACTATAAATATCGAGCAATGCTGTCAAGGATCCGCGCATGCACTTCCTCTGGGGCTCCGGCAGCTGACAATACCGGGATATTTCGCTCGGCGGCGATGGCTTCATAGGCGTGGTTAACTCTGTCCTGAAACGACTGCTCACGCGACTCAAACGTATCAGGCTGAGCGATGTGCCCGCGCTCCGCGATGCGCTGCTGGCGCTGGGTGTCGCTGAGCGTCAAGACCACCATCGCATCCGGCTGCAGGTATCGCTCGTCGGTAAATAGCTTCGTCATCCGCATAATCTCCTCCGCATCTAGCCCGTCGCCATAGCCCTGATAAGCCAGTGTTGAGATGTAATTACGCGCACTCAGAACGATCTCGCCGCGCTGTAGGGCTGGCTGAATCTTTTCGCGCCACAACTCGCGCCGCGCCGCCGAAAATAACGCTAGGTTAATTTCGCTAGAGCGCACTAGATTGCCATTTTTGACAATACGCCTCAGTTCATTGGCTACCGGCGTCGACTTTTCTGGATCATCACTGCCTGGCTCTTCGACCACACACACTATATGGCCGCGCGCCCGGAAATAATCCGCCAGCATGGCTACTTGGGTTGACTTGCCCGTGCCGTCGTTGCCCTCGATGACGATGTATCGACCGGGATGGCTCATTTGATGCCCTCACTCAGCCCGGCGATAGTCGCTGGTGCATGTCGCTGATCCTTGAACGCTCGCGGTAGCATCGTTTCTGGCCGCCAGCTATGGATGAGCTCGGTGAGGTCGTCGGTGTGCTGGTATTTGCCGCTCATGCCGCCGCGCCCGCCAGCGTAGCCGCCGTCCACTGGCCCGGTCTGGTGAAAAATTAATTGCCCAATGCGCTCACCGACTGGTAGCACCACGCTTTCGTGCTTATTCAAATTGTAAATCTCGAGCGTAATCCGATTGATATAACCCGGGTCGATCCAGCCCGCGTCAAAACACACCGCCACGCCGTTGCGGCCCCACGAGCTGCGGCTTTTCACCTCGGCTGCACCGCCATGCGCCCGAATCCCCACAAACTCGTGCGTGTGCGCCAAGATCCGCTCGCCAGGACGCAGTACAATGATCGGATGCTCGTCCGGAATATTACGAAACCGCCTAAAGCCGTTATGCTCGCACCACTCGGCGTGCGGTATCGCCATCAGCGGTCCCTTGAAATACCGCGCCACCTCCGCTTCATCAAATGGATTATAGACGCTTGACTGATCGTCAAATTCCTGTTTATAAAAATAATGCCCTAGCGTAAAGTCCAAGCTAGCCTCTGATACATTGTCTGGATCAAACGGTGTACAGACGATCGTTCCCTCCTTGATCGCTGCCAAAATTTCCCGGTTTGAATACACGCTCATGCCGCGCCTCCTCTTGTTTATCTTACCTCACTCCCCCGAGTGATTCTATTATGACAATATTTACCCGCTCGGGCAAGCTTTTCGCAAATTTTACATCATGCTAGACTGGGGTTATGGAGAAAGCCATCATCGTTGCCTATGATGTCAACCGCGCCATCGGTCAGGGTGGTGATTTGCCGTGGGGGCGGAGCTTACCAGCAGATTTGGCGCAGTTCAAGCGGCTAACCAAAGGTAGCGACGTCATCATGGGCCGAAAAACCTTTGAATCAATTGGCTCTCGCCCGCTGCCGGAGCGCGAGAACATCGTTATTTCCTCGCGACCAACTGGCATCAAAGGCGTCCTCACGGCAGTGAACTTAGAAAGCGCCCTGGCCCTAACTCGTTACAAAACCTTCATCATCGGCGGCGCGCGGGTGTATGGCGATGCGCTGAACATACCAGAGATTGACACTATCTACGCCACCGAGGTGGCCGCTTCATTCCCAGGCGCTGACACCTTTTTCCCCGAAATCGACATGTCCATCTGGCAGGAAGTGAGCCGCGTTCATCATCCGGCAGACACCGAGAACAAGTACGATTTTGATTTTGTGACGTATCGTCGGATAATCTAGCTGGGCTCAATTCCAAACACCTTTGGCTAATTTAGTACACCAACAAATTACTAAATAGTCGCTAAAATAGAACAGCCGAACTACTACACCGCAATCGGCGCCTTGATCGGCGGATGATGCTCGTAACCTTCCAGGCGAATATCATCAATGGTAAAATCGTCGATATTCTTAATGTCTGGGTTGAGCCACAGTTTTGGCAGCGGCAGCGGACGGCGCGACAGTTGCTCGTCAGCCTGTGTGCGGTGATTATTATAAATATGCGCGCTATTCAGCGTGTGGATGAATTCGCCGGGCTGTTTATCAGTCACCTGGGCAATCATCGACAGTAGCAGGGAGTAGCTGGCGATATTAAACGGCACGCCGAGGAACATGTCCGCCGAACGCTGCGTCAGCGCCAGATCCAGTTTATCTTTCTCGCCGTCCCCGCCTGGCTGAACATTAAACTGGAACATGGTGTGACACGGCGGCAGTCCACCAGCTCGGGCGATGTCGTCAATTTCCGCCACGTTCCAGGCACTGACGATGTTGCGCCGCGACGTTGGATTATTCTGTATCATGTCGATGGCGTTTTGGATTTGGTCAATTGCTCCACCCTTGCCGTCTGGCCATTTGCGCCACTGAACGCCGTAGACCGGCCCCAAGTTACCCCACTCCTCGGCAAACGCGTGATCAGTCGCGATTTTGTTAATAAACTCTTTCATGCCGATGCACCACTCCTCGCCGTTAATCTCTGGAATATCCTGACCGGTTTTTTCCAAATAATTCTTGTACGGCCACTCATCCCAGATATGCACGCCGTTTTGCGCCAAATATTCAATGTTACCCGTGCCTTTGAGAAACCACAACAGTTCATGCGCCACGCTAGTGAAATACAGCTTCTTGGTGGTCATTGCCGGAAACCCGTCCGCCAGATCATACCGCGTTTGTACGCCAAACACTTCCGTGGTGCCGGTGCCAGTCCGGTCGCCTTTCTCCACGCCACTGTCACGAACCTGCCGCAGTGTGTCCAGATATTGTCTCATAACCCCTCCTTGCCTTTCCTTAATTATGACAATATCCCAGCATAACCACAAGCGAAAATGGCGGTAGTTTTAACAACGGGTTATAACGCCAATGACCAGTTCTTATGCTTTGATTTACATCACGGGAGTTATATACTAAATAGTATGCGTCAGCAAACTGCCATAAGGGAATATATTTTACCAGAAGATCCAGAAGGACAACATAATTTTGTCATGGGTGCACTGCAGTTGCCGGTGTATGAGCTTGATGGCGATAGTATGCAGATCCATGATGTTGTCTGGGGGGACTGCGAGATTGGCAATAGACAGCCGTATGACTCGCTGCTGATGGAGTTGGCTCGCTCGCCGCTGTTCCGCCGGCTTCAGGCGGTCGAGCAGTTAACATTACCGCCGCACTTTGCAACTCTACCGAATACGACGTATTTTTCCCGGTGGCAGCATATCTGGGGAAGTTTGGCATTTGTTCGCAAGATGACAGAGGGCGATGATCGATTCGATGACCGGCAAAGAACTGTTCTAGAGCTGAGAACATTATTTTCTGATGTCGGACAGACCGCTTTTTCACATCTGGGTGACTGGGTATTTCAAGGTATTCAAGGCGGAGAGGACCTGCATGATCAGGATTTGCGGGAGTTACTGGAAACATTTGGCGTTGATACTCTACTGGAAGAATATGGATTAACACTTGAAGAGACGGTATTCCCAGAGATCAGCGACTGGATAGAATGTCCATCGCCTGATTTATGCGTTGACCGAGTTGATTACGGTTTACGTGAAATTTTACGCTGGTCCGGCAAGGCTGTTAATATCTATTTACATGAATATAGCTTGCAAGATCCCCAGTCGCTTTTTAGGATTAATGATCAGCATATGCTCGAGGTGACGAATAAAGATTTTGCGCGGCGATTTGCAGCTGGGTATAGTATTTTACCGACCGAAAATTGGGGCCAACCTGTTCATCGTCTCCAGCTAGAATTGCTACAAACAGCGGTAAAGCGAGCTTTATTGGAGAGCTACTTTAGCGATGGTGTTAACCTAAGATATCCGGTGCATCCACGCGATCGGATATATGGTATTGATTCAGATTTCCGGTTTGCTTTGTCTATGGTTGGTGACGGTGGGGCATTGTCTCGGATGATGCAGACCATCGCCTCTGATCAGCGCCAAACGTACATCGCGGCCAGACAACTTGACTTAAGCTGCTTACTGTCCAGTGTTAGTTCATCGTTTCCTGACTTCCCCGATCCGCTGCAATCATATTGCCACCCCTCAGAAGAGTTTGGCCTCGTTTCACCGCACGTGGAAGTTACCAGGGACGATGAAGCGAGACAAGAAGTCTCTCGGGAGATGGGCCGTATTTCACTCGGGCTACCGCCGCTAAAGCCGCGGTCAATTGACCCTGCTATCTTGACAGATGGACAGGCTATGCGGCTAAGCGAGATTGATCCAAGCTTTAAGGATTACCTGACAGGACAAACTGAAATCATGCGACGTGGTTATCAGGCAGAACTACTGGTCAATAAACAATTTGGTGGAAAGCTACTTGAATTATATCAGCGCGTTAACGACGAATGGCCAAATGCCATCCAGCAGCCTCGTAATCCAGATAACTTGCGAGAAATCGTGAGACAGGCCGGACTATATAGTGCTGGTAACTGTTTTGATGGTATTTATGAAATATAGATCTGAAGTCACTACAAAAGCTATCAGATCCTACGCTAGCTTACTCAACACCTTATCCACCAGCCCATACTGTGCTGCTTCCTGAGGGCTCATCCAGTAGTCGCGTTCCATGTCGGCCTTGACCTTAGAGAGCTTCTGGCCGGTGTTTTTGGCCATGATTTTCGCCAGCATCTCCTTCACCTCCAGCGTTTCCTTCAGGTCGATTTCCATGTCGGTTACCTTGCCGCGCGTGCCAGAAGACGGCTGGTGGATCATCACCTTGGCGTGCGGCAGGCAAAACCGCTTGCCTTTGGCGCCAGAGCTGAGTAGAAACGCACCCATACTGGCCTGCAGACCAATGCCATAGGTCGCCACGTCCGGCTTGATAAAATTCATGGTGTCATAAATCGCCATGCCATCATACACGCTGCCGCCTGGGCTATTGATATAGAGCGAGATATCCGCCTCTGGATCAACGTATGCCAGGTGTAGCAGCTGCGCCACCACGCTGTTGGCGGTATGCTCGTTAACCTCCTCGCCGAGGAAAATGATCCGCTCATTGAGCAAGCGTGAATAGATATCAAACGCTCGCTCGCCGTCGGCCGACTTTTCGATAACGGTGGGGATGAGATACGATGTTGTCTTCTTCATACACAGTTATTATATAAGCTTAGCTCGCCGCTGTAAAGAATAGCCTGTCAGTCCATTATATATTGAGGCTTTTTATCAACCGCTCTTGCCCCGCACGTATTAACTCCTGCGCCTCCTCAGTATGGAGCGGCACCAAGCGGACATAGACCTGGCCCGATTGCTGTCCAGCGGCGACCAGTATACCGAGCTGTTCATCAATATACGCAACATGTTCAAAACTATTCTCGCCATATTTAATGCTCTCATCCCATATGCTTGGATTTAATATGGCACTATTACGCCCTCCTGACCATGTCGCAAAGACACCCATCCGGTCAATAGGGTTACTCCAGTGCTTTGCGTGAACTATTGGGCCAATAAAAATTGTATCTGCATCCGGAGTTATTTGACGTAGTGCATGACCCTCTGGTATATCCAGAGTAACACCGATCTGGTCATGCCTGTTACAGCCAATGGGAATCACGCCTGTACCTTCCGACGGCGTTGTAATGTGGTGAATTGGCCGCGTTGGATCAAGAAAGGCAATCTCAGTGGCAGAGAATATTGGTTTCGTTGGGTCTCCGGAATTAAATGATTCGCTATTACCCATGATGCTATACGTCGAAGCATAAGGGTCTGATTCCCCACTATCATCTTTCTCTAATCCGTACCCTGCAGCGATAATCTCCTGGATAGAAGCAACATGAGGACTATGGCGCAAATCTTTTACCTCCTTGTCACCATCTTGCCTTACCCATGACTGCAGGGCCCACGCATGGCCAAGACCGCGCTTGACACCCTCTGGAGCAAGCATATGTCCTAATTCGTGTGCAATCGTACCCATCAGTAGGCCGTCTGCGCTGCGTACAAATGCAACTGGAGGCCGCCCGTCATCATGCATCGTTAGGCCGGAGTAGTAGGTCTCTTTTGTATCACCAGGACCAACGATAACCAATGCCATATCACTTCCTGTTTCATGCGCATGGGCTTGACCAATTGCTTTAAGGATACGCTTACTATAGGCAGGCTGTTCGCCATCTTCAGTTATTCGTGTTGCGTCAGGCGAGTGACCGTCCCGCGTGAACGTCACATTAAGATCATATAGATATTCAGTCGTTAGTGCGATACGCCCAAGGGCGCTTAGCACCTTAGAACTAATTTCTTCAATACCTTGATGAGACTCGGCATTTTCTGGCAACAATTGTACTACGGCAACACTTCGCGAGCCCGGCGGCGGAACTTTTCGATCGTTATTGTGCTGTATCGGTATATTTTGACTTTTTTCTGATCCTAGATTTTTTATAGCATCACCGATAAAATTTCCAAAGCCCAAGCACCCAGCACCAAGCGCCATGCCTCCCAAAAAACTGCGACGACTAATCTTCTTGTCGCTCCCGTCTGTCTCTTGGGAATGCCCAGACTCCAACTCTGGATGCTCAGACTTTGAGGATTCACACATATTTTGCCATTATACCAACTAGTTGTAAGTTTGTCAATAAAACAGGGGGCAGCCCTTTCGCCATCCCCTGCTTCAGACTACTGCTTTGCCGTCGCTATTTACTATTCAGCTCAACCAGCTTGTCGATCGTCTTGTCGGTGATCATCCGGTTTACGATGTCACGGTGGACGTTTGGATCGTCAAATCGCGCGGCCAGCTTGGCATCCTTGCCGTATTGCTGCTTGAAGGTGGAAATTTGCCTATCAAGCTCCTCGCGGCTAACCTCTACACCCAGCTCCTTTGATAGCTCAGCCAAGACCAAGCCAGCCTTGACCCGCTTTTCAGCCGCCGGGCGAGCCTCTTTTTTCTGCCAATCGGCTTTATCTTTGAAGCCTTGCGTCTTTAGATACGCGTCCATTGTCAGGCCGCGATATGACAAATTCTGCATCAGATCTTGTTCAATTGACCGCAGCTGATCGTCGATCAACAGCTCTGGCAGCGCCACCTTGGAGCTATCCGCCAATTCCGCCACCAGCTCATCCTTGAGCTTCTCCTTGGCCTCACGCTCTTTTTGCGCGGTAATCTCGCGCTTGATGTCGGCCTTCAGCTCTTTGATGTCAGTGAACGGGCCACACTTGGCGGCAAATTCATCATTGAGCTCCGGTAGCTTCAGCTCATTTACTTTATGGAGCGTCACGCTAAACACCACCTTGGCGCCGGCTAGATTTTCAGCGTGATAATCCTTCGGAAATTCGAGGTCGAGATCAAATGTCTCGCCGGCCTTGTGACCGACCACGCCCTCTTCAAAGCCGGGGATAAACTGACCGCCACCCAGCTTCAGGGCAAAATCCTTGGCCGAACCGCCGTCAAACGCCACGCCGTCTTTCTTGCCGACAAAGTCGATGATTGCTTCGTCGCCATCCTTAGCTGCGCGCTTAACCTCGGTTTTATCGACAAAATTCTGCTGCATCCGCTCGATGATCTCGTCGACGTCTTTGGCTTCAACCTTGACGGCCTGAGACTTGGCCTTGAGCTTTTTGTAATCGCCTAATTTGACCGGCGGCACAACGGTCGCCTCGGCGGTAAACTCGACTTCTTGATTCGGGACAAATTTCTTAACCTCAACGCTCGGCCGCTCCAGCGCCTGCAGCTTCTCGTTCATAAAGGCCTCAGCCACCGCTTTGGACAGGGCGTTATCTAGCACCTGCTCCTGGAGCGCCATTGGATTGACGTGCTTGGCAGCCACGCTGACCGGCACTTTACCCTTACGAAATCCCGGCACCTTGAGGTCGCGCGCCATTTTGGTCAGCGCCACCTGTTCAGCCGCGTTCAATTCGTCCGTCCCGAGCGTAATTGTTAAACAAACGTTAGTATCTGATAGTTTCTTTACGGTAGTCTTCATACCTACGTATTATAACAGGGGTAGCGCTAAATCTCAAACGCCGCGTCGTCATCACCGTCGTAGCGCCGATCCTTGACCACGCTAATCATGCGCTCGAGGCTGACTTTTTGCTCGGTTGACTCGATGAGGTTTTTGATCGTGTAGACACCCGAAGCGATCTCTTCCTCGCCGACAAACGCTACGAACGGGATGTTCTTTTTGAGCGCGGTCTTCAGCTGCTTGTCTAACTTACGCCCGCTGAAATCTAACTCGGCCCGCACTCCCTCGCTGCGCAGCGACCGCGCCAAAGCATCAGCCCCCTCCAGCAGCGCCGCATCCACCGCGATGATATACACGTCAGTGTGCGTCGTTAGTTTTGGCAGTAAGTCATGCACCTCGAGGAACTGCTGCATCGTTGTCGCACCGAGCCCCACACCGACCGTGGCGACTGGCTCGACACCAAACAGCCCGACCAGCCCATCATAACGCCCGCCGCCGAATAGCGCTCGATTATTCTCCGGCGAATTATCGAAAAACTCAAACACCGTACCAGTATAATAATCCAGCCCGCGCATCAGCGTCACGTCGAACATCGCATTGCCGATACCCTTCTGACGCAGCAGCGTCATCACCTGGCGAAGCTGCTGGATGCTCGGGCTATCTGCCAGCTCCTCCGGCAGATCGTCGACATTGCGCATGCTGATCAGCTGGGCTAATTTTGGCAGACCCGCCTTGGCCTCTTCTGAGCCAAAAATCTCGATGGCTTGCTCGCGGAAAGCTTCTGGCGAAATCTTATTCTTTCGATCAAGTAGCCGCGTCATCATCTGAGCACCGATCACGTCGAGGCCGAGAAAGCTGCTCATCAACTGATTGATCAACTGGCGATTATTGACCCGCACCGTAAACATGTCTTCGCGCGCACCAAAGTTCATGATGCTGTGGTAGCCAAACTCGATAATCTCCGCGTCTGCCCACGGCCCCTCCGCACCAAACAAATCAGCATTCAGCTGCCAAAACTCGCGCTCCCGACCTCGCTGCGGCCGTTCGTAGCGCATAAAATTAGCGATAGAATACAGCCTCGCCGGCATGGGTAACTCCTGACGCCGACTGGCCACCATGCGGGAAATCGATGGTGTCATCTCTGGGCGAATCGCCACCTGACGACCACCACGATCGGTGAATAGATACGTCTGCTCGCCCGCTAACTCCTGCCCTGACTTGGCGGTGTACATATCCAGCGGCTCGAGCAAAGGTGCGCCGTACTCCTCGTACCCAAAACTCTGCGCCGTGGCGTGCCACACCTTAAAAATATAGTTTTGCAGGCGCTTATCCTCCGGAAAATAATCGTGCGCACCCTTGTAACTCTGAGTTGATAAATTGCTCATGGTTGCTTTTATTGTGGCACAATGGGGCAAATTTTTCAATAATAAAGGCGGGTGAGGGGTTGAAGCATATCAACCGAGCACATGCTGCTGCAGCCAGCAATACATCGCCACGGTCGCTGCCGCGCCGACGTTGATGGAGCGGGTTGAGCCGAACTGTTCAATGGCAATAATTTTATCTGCCGCCTGCGCCATCTCCTCGGAAATCCCCGGACCCTCTTGACCGAACACCAGTACCGCATGCTTTGGCAATGTCGTCTCCGCCATATTGACACTGCCCGGGATATTATCAATCGCGATAATCGTCCTGTCTTCAGACCGCATTAGCTCGACAAACTCCGCTGTCGAACCAACATACTGCACGTGCAGATATTTATCCGTCATCATGGCGCCGCGCTTGTTCCATTGCCGCCTACCAATCACGTAAATCTGCCGCACCCCAAACGCATTAGCACTCCTGACAATCGTCCCCATATTAAAATCCCGCTCGGTGTTTTCCAGAGCAATCACCAAGCCGTGATCTTCAGAGTCCAACTCCTTTATGATCTCCGCCTCGCTCTGACCCTTGAATTTGTCAATCACATTTCGCGTATCTTGCATCTCTGTTATTGTAGCAAACGTTACGAAAAAGAGACAAAAGATCTTCTCGTCGTCATGAAAAATGTAGCGTGCTCTCAAGCATCCACACTATCTCACGACAAACAAAACTTACTCCGACCAAACAGCAAGCTCATTGCCCGCCGGGTCTTGAAAATGAAAGCGTTTACCGCCAGGAAAATTAAATATCTCTTTGGTAATCGAAGCGCCGGCTGTCTTCACCTTGTTGTAGACCGCCTGAATGTCAGTAACATAGATAACTGGAAGCGGAGCAGTTGCTGGATCCTCGGCATTGATACCGCTACCCACACCGCTGTCGTTTGTGTCCACATAGTCATCACCCCATTGTTGATATGACCAACCAAATACCTCGGTAAAGAAGTCTTTTACTGCGTTCAACTCCTTCACGTTCTTTGCTGGAAACTCTATGTAGTCGATATGACTGTTCGCCTTACTCATACGGGTGTTATATCACAAGAAAAACCGCCCAAATGAGCGGTGATTTTCTTGTAATGCAGTCGTCAATTCTTGGTGCGGATGAAAGGACTTGAACCTTCACGTACTTGCGTACACTAGCACCTGAAGCTAGCGCGTCTACCAATTCCGCCACATCCGCGTGACTACCGAGTATTATACACGACCGGCTGCTCCTCCGCAAGGAGTTTGCCTAGCCGTTTCAGCCCGCCAGCCGGCACCAAGCATTTAATTCTTCTGCCAACTGCTTCATCGGCACGGCAGTCTTGATACCCGGCGCGAGGATGCCTTTTGGATCAAAGATGTGCTTGATTTTTGCGTACAGGTCACGCTCCTCGGACGTGAGTGTTGGCTGGACAAACGCCGCCTTGAGCCGACCCTCGCCGCCAAAGCCCGCGAACGACCCTTCGTGGCTGGTCACGATCCGCACCATGTCCGAGCAGAGTTTGAGGATACGCTGGCGGTCACTGACCTTTTTGCTCGAGAATACCGGATAGCTATTAATCATACCAGTCGTCGCGTCGATAAACAGCGGCATGGCCACGCCATATTCTTTCTCGAGTGCACGCATCGACTTGATAAAGCCGTCCAGCTGCACACCCGGCAGCCACATCCCAGAGAATACCTGCGGCACGACACCGTGCTCGTCAGCCGGATGCTCCGCCAAGGTCAGCACTGAATGTAGCGTAAACGCCTCTTTCATTTCCATGTCGCGTAGCTCAACCTGCAGGGCCGTGCCACCGCGAAGCGCACGTAGTAACTTCTTGGCAGCCTTGCTACGCGCGCGGTCCGAAAACGCGTGAAAGAGCGCCACTACCACGCCACCGCGATAGCATTCTTTTGGCGCCCACGCTAGTTTTTTGCCCTGGGCTGCTGCTCGCGAAAAGAGCCGCCCGTCGATCAGCTCGACGGTCGAGGCGCCCGCTTGCAGCGCCGTGTCGACCGCCGCCTGCGCTGCATTCATTGAACTATACGCCGCGCTCACCACGGTCAATTCCGGATGGATGAAGTCAGCCTTCATAATTAGTTCGCCGATGATACCGAGGCTGCCTTGAGCGCCGACAAACAGCGGCGTAAGGTCAAACGAGCCGTCGCGCTGCCGCACCTGAGCGATACTCGAAAAGCCGGCCATCTCTGGCGCACTGGCATCAATCCGAGCAATCAGCGCTTCATTATCCGTTATCAAATTATCTAGCTGCCGGTACAATTCGCCTTCAAACGTCGCCAAGCCTTTCTTCTTGCTCAGTTCACGTTTCGACAGCCGGCCGGTCTGCACAATATCGCCACTTGATAGGACAACTTCCATCTGGTGAATCGACTGGCTCAATAGACCATACGCCGAGGACAGCATGCCAGCCGCTTCAGTACTAATTGCGCCGCCAATCGTCCCGTCCTCACCCGTCAATGAAATTTCCGGCAAGCCCAAGCCTTTATGCGTTGACAGAACCGCTTGCGCCGCTCTGTGAGAAATACCCGACTGGAGGTGAATCAGCTGCTGTTTAGGGTCAATTCCGACGACATTATGCATATGCACCGACATGTCGATGGCGATGCCACGCCCAATCGCCGCGCCTGTACTGTCCGTGCCGCATCCACGCGCATACACTGGCAAGACGTGGCCTTTCTCCGCTAGCTGCGAACAAAACCGCAAAATCTTGCGCACATCACTCGTATCTGCTACTCGTGCGATCAGCTCCGGCCGGCGCGCGAGCACGCTCCCGTCCCGCTGCGCATCCGCCAGAGCACCGTCATGCGTCACCACTTCACCCGTCAGATGTTCATTCAAATACGTCGCAACCTTATTCATAGTCCCCCTTTTTCTGTTAATTTCATGATAGCACGGTCGAGGTAGAGCGTAAAGTATATTGCCTGGGCGCGGCGGGTCATGTATAATTAAGGGGCGGAGGCGCCTGAAAACATGACGCACCTCCTTGACAAGTAGTTATGCGGATGTGGTGGAATTGGTAGACACGCATGCCTTAGGAGCATGTGCCTCACGGCGTGAAGGTTCAAGTCCTTTCATCCGCACCAGGGTTTTATTTTTACGGGAAATTAGCTCAGTTGGCTAGAGCGCACGATTCACATTCGTGAGGTCACAGGTTCGAGCCCTGTATTTCCCACCATTTAATATTGATATGAATATGGAATCTTTCTACGTTACATCGACCCATCTTGACATAGAAATGGAAACCGAACCTCATCCGTCTGGTTTGGTTATATTTTCACGAAAGCTATCGCCCAACGGAGAGCCAATAGGACACATAATAGTGTCTCCTGAAAACCATCACACGGATATATACTGTAAGTATCTTGAGGAAAACGAGCCGCTACTATCAGAGCGTAAAAGATGGGGGGTGAGTATCGCGCAAGACTCTAGCCGAGACAATGTAGCTCCAAACTATTTCACGCGAGTAGAGCCCGCCTATGGAATATGCATACCTCCATCCGACAGTATACCCGATTGCCCCACCCTGCTAATAGCTGAAACAAGAAACAAAAGAGTACCAGAATTAGCTCATCAAAGACTGAGCATAGACCCGATACGCATTAAGATGGCAATTCAAGCCCTAGGTATAGTGATGGAAAATCCAGATATTTTACATAGGGCCGACGACAAGACCAGATTAATGTGTTTTTCCAAAGATCAGCTTAATGAACAATCTGTGACCATCTATTAAAGGTCCTATGGTCAAAACTAGCTATTAAATACAATCCCCCTGCTCTTTTTATTTTCTCCCACTCATGGTAAAATTTTATATTTAAGAGGAAGTTCTGCGTTAGCATCAGGCCATAGTCGCGTACATTTTCGCGCATTGAATTTTATTAACTATACTCATGATCAGCCTAGTGCGAGCTTCGCCATAGATACCCGAGTCCGTTCAGCACGTGTGCTCTCCGTGGGTCGGCTTATCTGATAAGTACACATCCTCCCTCAGAGAGGGTCATCCCCACATAGTCATATGATACCATCTCTGTGGAGTGGGTCAAATCCAGCCCATCCTACTAATTTTTGAACACCCGTGCTATAGTAAGAAGCAGTATGGAGAAACAATGGCGTTCATCACAACCATCAGAGCAAGAGCCACCAGCAGCTCAGCAGGCGGAGGCTATACCTGGCGCAGATGCAGCCCCGGAGGAAATATCTCACGAGGAAACAGTGTGCGAGGGATGCGGACGGCCATATGGACGCACGAGAGAGCTTGAGGAAATAGCGACAAAAGGGACGGAAGAAATGGCTAAAAGGGCGGTAGACACCCCAAAGAATACAGCGAGCATAGATCGCCTGATATGCAAGATGATTCATCGTATGACTTGACTCGTCCATTTGATATTCCTCCGGAAAAACCAGGATGGCATTCGGCAGAAACTGTCGAAGCAGAGCACAGGGCGTATATGCGGGGCAAAGACGGTATATTCATGGCCAATATGAGGCAACATATAATTGCCGGATTGCTTGACGTTGGCTATGATTACGAGTTACATGTTAGGTAAGAGTATCGTGTTCATGAACGACACAGCAACAGGTAGTCGTAGCATCACGTTACCACAAACTGATCAAATCCCGCCGCGAGCATAGTATCAGTTGCATCCAACACCGCCTTTGGCATGAGCTGGGGAACGAGGTATCCTGCATTGCCGTACACTCTGATCCTTTGGGTATCACCCACCATGATTGATAATGCACGCTGTGGATTCGTCACTATCGACAGATAGTCGGCCAAGCTCACTTGCGCCGAAGTCACATCCCAAGACACCTCTGGCCACTGTTTATCAGCAGTCGCTAGCATGCGCCGCTCCATGTACGGCTTCGTAACAAGCAACCCCCGACCAATACGAACACCAACTTCAGAGAGCATAGCCTTGGTATTAGTAATATTTTCTGCGGTATTGGTAGCTCGCTCTTCAAGCCACACCGCGTCTGTCGGCACACCGCGCGTAAACATCCTTGCCGCAAAGATGGACGCCTCAGACTGCGCGAATTCATGTGACGTCACATGCCCGACACCACCAGAGATCACCACGCTGCGAAAAGATAATTCTGGATTTAGCACCAACTCCGACGCCCGATCGGCCACGCCGAGATCATGCGACCCAGTGACTAATAGCAGATCATACTGCCCCACCGGATGCGCTATGCCAACTCGATGATAATCCCATAGCAGCTGGGCAGCGTCACGAACAGGATCTGGGAGAGTGTCAATATACATAATGTATGCTTCATTTTAAGTATATCATGTCACAAATCCAGTGTTATACTATTACCATGAACACCAACACCGAATACAACCCACTTCCACCCGGCCTCTTTGTCTGGATGGATTTGGAGTATACGACGACCGATGTTGATACGGCGCGGATACTTGAAGTCGCGGCGATTATCACCGACCGCCAGCTGGAACAAATTGGCGAGCCGTTTTCTTTAGCCTGCAAGCCCGATGGCTTCTCTGAATATTCTATGCCCGAATCAGTTGTTGATATGCACACACGAAATGGCCTACTGAACGATGTCTCCGCGTCAAAGTACAACGAGGCCGCACTCGAAAAGCAAGCGCTCAATTGGCTACAGCAAACCGCAAATGACGCTGTTTTAATTCACTGTGGCTATTATCTGCAATGTGATCGCGAGATCCTCGCGAGGCGCATGCCCGCACTGTACGAGCGTCTGGGATTCCGGCAACTTGACGTGCGTTGCCTCGAGGAAATAGCCGATGCTTGGACGAGCCAGGGCCGATATCGACGAACCGACCGCCGCAACCACCGTGCGCTCGGCGATGTGAGAGAGGCAATTTTACTGGCTGGGAAGTATAAAGAGCGATTTATGTCGAAATGATAAAGACTACACGATGCCTCGATAAGAGATAGATGCGACCACTGATAATTCAGCGGGCTAACCTTCTCATCCCCGCTCATCTGTGCTACAATTAACAACCAAAGGAAGGTCTGCTACTAACATCAGACCATATTTTTATGAAGGACGCTAGCAAGATTCGAAACATTGCCATTATTGCCCACGTCGATCACGGCAAGACGACCATGGTTGATGGGCTGCTCAAACAGTCGCGCACATTTCGCGACAACCAGGCCGAGATGAGCCAAGAATTGATCATGGATTCGGGCGATCAGGAGCACGAACGCGGTATCACCATCACCGCCAAACAGACTTCAATTTTTTACGGTGATTATAAAATCAACATCATCGACACGCCGGGCCACGCCGATTTTTCCGGCGAGGTCGAGCGAACACTGCAAATGGCGGACGGCGTCTTGCTGATCGTCGATGCGCAGGAAGGGCCGATGCCGCAGACTAAGTTTGTGCTTTCAAAGGCGCTGGAGTTGGGACTGAGGCCGGTGGTGGTGATCAATAAAATTGATAAGCCAGCCAGACGAATCGCCGAGGTTGAAGATGAACTAAGCGATCTATTTTTGGAGCTAGCGACCGATGATGCTCAGCTGCAATATCCAATTTATTACGCCGTTGGGCGCGATGGCAAGGCGTGGCGGGAGATCCCTGCTGACCCGAGCGACAACGCCGATCTCACACCAATTTTTGAAGCGATTATTAATGATATTCCTGCACCGAGCGTCACGGCTGACGGCGGGTTTCAGATGCTAGTGACCAGTCTGCAATACGACACATTCCAAGGTAAATATGCGATTGGGCGGATCGCTCGCGGGTCGGTCAAGCGTGGCCTGGCAGTTAGCTTGCTGAAGCACGGCGAAGTGTCAGGTTCAGCGCGAATTGAGAAAGTCTTTGGCTACCGCGGACTGAACCGCGAAGAGCTTGACGAGGCGTTTGCTGGCGACATCGTGGCGCTAGTGGGCGTCAGCGAGGCGCACATCGGCGATACGATTGCTGATAAAGAACAGCCTGAGGCCTTGCCGGCGATCGCCATTGAAGCGCCGACGCTGAGCATGTATCTGGGCCCAAACACCAGCCCGATGAAAGGTCGCGAGGGAGAATTTACCACGTCGCGGCAAATTGGCGACCGATTGCGGCGAGAGCTGGAGACCAACGTGGCGCTGCGCGTTGAAGAAAACGGCATCGGCTTTACGGTGTCTGGCCGCGGCGAGCTGCATCTGAGCGTCTTGATCGAGACCATGCGGCGCGAGGGCTTTGAGTTCGAAGTTGGCCGCCCGCAAGTAGTGACTATCGCCGAAGACGGCATCGAAAAAGAACCGATTGAAGAATTACAAATCGAAATTAGCAGCGAATTCATCGGCGCGATCAGCCAGGAACTCGGCGCCCGCCACGCCGAAATGAAGTCGCAAGAAACCACCGCCAGCGGTGCTACCCGTATCACCTATGTGTTGCCAACGCGAGCGTTGATTGGTCTGCGAAATGTACTACTGACCGCTACCAAAGGCACGGTGATTATGAATTCCCTGCCGTATGGCTATCAACCACTGGGCGGCAAATTGCCAAAGACCCGCGGCGGCGTACTCATCGCCTTTGAGGCTGGTACCACCACCCCGTATGCGCTGCAGGCAGCTGAAGCTCGTGGCGAGCTCTTGGTCGGGCCGGGTACGGAAGTGTACGCCGGGATGATTGTCGGTATTTACAACCGCCAAGAAGACATCGAAATCAATGTCTGTAGGGCCAAACACCTGACCAACATGCGCTCCAAATCGTCCGATGGCACGGTGCAGCTAACACCATTTACACAGTTTAGCCTGGAGCAATGTATCGACTTTATCGAGGACGACGAGCTGCTGGAAGTGACGCCAAAGTCCCTGCGCCTACGCAAACGCTACCTCGACGCTAATGAGCGAAAGCGCGCCGCCAAGCGATAGATCCCCCGCCCCGACAAACTCCCGATTGACAAAATACATAAGAAACTCAACGTTACTATAGATTATCCCACGGTAACACGCTATACTTAACCATATGCTTCCCAAAAAAACCACAACAATTATCAAGCGCACACTAGCCCGTACCGCCCAGCGCATCACACCGATCGACCGCAAAGATCCCGACGAAAAGCTCGGGCAATTGTTTCATGAGGTGCAGTCACACCGCGTGTTTGCTGACGGTAAAACTTTCGTCGATCTCGTACCGCGAAAGCGGGCCGCCCGTATTCTCCAGGAGTATCGCCTGGCCCGACGTGACCCCAACTTTCGGCTGGATGAATTTGTGAAGTTACATTTTTATGAATTTGAATCGCCGGTCAAAAAGGTGAGCTTTGTCCAGGCGGATTCTGCCAGGCAGCATGTCACCAATCTCTGGCCGCTGCTCATCCGTCATGCCCACAAGTCGAAAGGTTCGCTGATTGCCCTGCCGCATGATTACGTGGTGCCAGGCGGTCGGTTCGCCGAGCAGTTTTATTGGGACACGTATTTTATCATGCTGGGTCTGGCGGTGGACGGCAAGTGGAAGCTGATCGACGGCATGATGAAAAATTATGTGTACATGGTTCAGCGTTTTGATTTCATTCCGACCGCCAACCGGACGTACTTCCTCAGTCGCAGCCAGCCGCCGTTTTTTGCGGCGATGGTCAAGCTCCTCGCCAGTAAACCCGGCCGGCGTGCCCCGAGCTTGACTTACCTCGAGTATTTTCCGTCGCTGCTGGCCGAATATAAGTTCTGGATGAAGGGCCAGCGCAAACTTTCAAGTATCGACTTTATGGCTACCAACCGGGTGGTAGCTATGCCTGACGGCCAGGTGCTCAATCGCTACTACGACGACAAGGCCACGCCACGCCCAGAAAGTCGCCGCGAAGATATCGAAACCGCCAGGAACAGCCGCTCCGCTAACAAGGCTAAGGTCTACCTCGACCTGCGGGCTGGGGCTGAAAGTGGCTGGGACTTTAGCTCGCGCTGGTTTGATGATCCGCACGACATTGAGACAATTATGACGACCGATATTGTACCGGTTGATCTGAACTGTTTGTTGTATGAACTCGAGATGACGATCGCCCATTGTTACGGCGTACTGCGTCAGGCGCCGCTCAAGAAACGCTTCATCCGCCTGGCCGAACGCCGCGCCGAGAGTATCCGCCAGCACTGTTGGAATGAAACCGACGGCTTTTTCTATGATTATAATTTCCGCACCGGTCACCAGACGAGTCACGCCACACTGGCCGGCGTCTTCCCACTCTACAGTGGCATTGCCACCAAAAAACAAGCCAAGCACGTGGCCGAGAAATTAGAACGCGAGTTTTTGCGCGATGGTGGACTGCGGATGACGCTGGTTGACAATGGCCAGCAATGGGACGCGCCAAATGGCTGGGCGCCACTGCAGTGGGTGGCGGTTTGCGGTTTGAAGCGGTATGGGCTGGATGAACTGGCAGAGGAAATTAGAAAGCGCTGGCTGGCTTCGACTGAGCGCGTGTTTGCCGATAAGGGCAAGATGATCGAGAAATATGACGTTGATAGCGATTCACGCATTGGCGGTGGTGGTGAGTATCCGTTGCAAGATGGCTTTGGCTGGACTAACGGCGTGTATGCGGCGCTGTACGATCGGTTTGATGAGCGCTGCCCGAGGTAGGCTAATTCTTGGGCAGACGCAGAATATCCTCTGGCAAAAATCCTTTTTCGTGTTGAAAACCAGCTTGCCATTTATAATCTTTAGCGTAGCCTAGATCTTTCATCAACGCAGTGGCAGCGTTGCGAAGATGGAGCGGCACGGGTGAGTTTGGATATTTGTGCGCCAGAGCGAAAGCCTCATTCATCAGATCAGTAATTTCGCGCGATTTCTGGCTGCGCGCCAGAGCGATGGCGCAGTGAAATAAATTGTATTTGGCTTCCGGGAGCCCGACGCGCTCGACCGCTTCAAAAGTCGCCACCGCCAGACTCAGCGCACCATTGCCAGCCAGCCCAATGTCCTCTGACGCAAAAATCACCATCCGCCGAGCGATGAACTTCGGGTCTTCGCCAGCATCAATCATCCGTGCTAAATAATACGCCGCAGCTACCGCATCGTTACCGCGCAGTGATTTGATGAACGCCGAGATGACATCATAATGTGCGTCGCCTTTTTTGTCATAGCCAGGCAGTCGCCGCTGGGCTGCTGCTTTGACGACCTCTGGTGTGACCTTCTCGCCAAAGCTTAGCGCCAACTCCAAATTGCCTAGCGCCACTCGCGCGTCGCCGTCGGCCAATTCCGCCAGATAATCCAAAGCTTTCGGCGTAACGATTTTGGTCTTTTTCAAAACTTTCAGCGCCCGCTTCAGCACTAGTATAATTTCATCTTTGGTCAGTTGGTGGAGCACCAGCACCCGTGTCCGGCTGAGCAGCGGCGTGATCACCTCGAAGCTCGGATTCTCGGTAGTCGCGCCAATCAAGGTAATCAGCCCGCTCTCAACATGCGGCAAAAACGCATCCTGCTGCGCCTTGTTGAAGCGGTGGATCTCGTCAACAAACAAAATCGTCCGTAGCCCCAAATTCCAGTTCTGCCGAGCGTGCTCAATCACCTTTTCAACATCTTTTTTGCCGCTGGTCACCGCCGATAGCTCAACAAATTCCGCATTAACCTCACGAGCGATAATCCGCGCCAATGTCGTCTTGCCCGTGCCTGGCGGCCCCCACAAAATCAAGCTGACCGGTTCACCGCGCCGGGCAATTTGGCGCAGCAACTCACCCTCGCCCAGTAAATGACTCTGCCCGATTACTTCATCCAGGGTTTGCGGCCGCATCTGCTCAGCCAGGGGTTGTCGCGCATCCATTACCACCAATTATCCTCTCGCGGCCGATACGGTAAAAAGTGCGAGAAACAATCAGCCGGTCGCCGCCCGAGCGGTTTTGCCTGCAGACGTAACCCTCGATCAATCTGCTGAGCGCTTCCGCAGACTGCCGCAAACTCCGGCGACGCCACGTACTCTCGCCACGTCATCCCATCTAGCGATACACACTGATCAAGCATTGCAAGTGTCGTTTGATGTACGCTGTCTGCCTCTGATTGACCGTCCTTGCGACGAGACCCACGCTGCCCGGCTGCCGTCATTTCCGGCGGCAACGCGCAGCCAGCCCAGTGTAGAACCTGCGCCGCTGCTCCATTGACCAGACCAGCGCCGCCAGAACAACAACTAGTCAGTCGCACAAGTGCCGCGTGACGTTCCGCCTCATCAGTGGTAAGCGGTACGGCTGATGTACGACCAGTCTTAACCGCCATCTCGTATGCTAGTTTCTTTTGATCAAGCATTGCAAACAGATCGTAGAGCTGTGCACCACCATCCTTAGCGTTACTAGCCAGCTGCGGCAGATTCTTAATCACCCTCTGGAGAAGATTAGCTTCACATTCACTATACTCTTGCAATCGAATAGCCCGAGATATCTGCCCCAAGCCACCCACCGCTACCGCTATACCACCAAAAAATGTCATCTGCCGACCAGCTTCTGATAACACGTTGTGCCACACTTCACCTGACAAGGTCGTTAACATACCGGCAATCGTACCAATATTACCGACGACCCCACACCTAGCACACTCAGCTACCGAGTCACTACCGCCAATGACCTCAGGCGTCAGCGATCTATTGAGCCTCTTATTCCCGTTATCCGCCATCATCATTTTTATTATATCACGCCACAAATTCGCCCCGCCAAGGTACGATGCGCTATACTAGGATAATGGATAGATTACGCGTTCTCCTCATATTTGGCGGCGAGTCATCCGAGCACGAGGTCTCGATTAATTCCGCCACTAACGTGCTAGCGGCGCTGGACACAGCACGCTACGACATCAACCTATGCTACATCGACCGTGCTGGTCAGTGGCGGCTCGTCGAGACAATCGAGGCACGTAACCAACCGAGCCCACACTTAACGCCACAACTCGGCCGGCACTCACTGCTCATCGACGGCGCTGACCCGCTGCCGATTGACGTGATAGTTCCGGTGCTTCATGGCAAAAACGGCGAAGACGGTAGCGTGCAGGGCCTGGCGCAGCTACTTCATATTCCCTATGTCGGCCCGAGTCTCCTTTCGGCGGCCGTCACCATGGACAAAGACATGACCAAGCGGCTGGCACTCGGTGCTCATGTCCCGGTTGTGCCGTGGCGAACGCTAGCGAATGATGTGCCGCGACCGACTTTTGCCGAGATAGCTGATGAGCTTGGTACGCCTGTTTTCATCAAGCCATCCCGCGCCGGCTCGTCCGTCGGTGTCAATAAAGTCCACTCGGCCGAGGCATTCACCGCCGCGCTTGACGAAGCCTTTCGCCACGACGACACCGTATTGATTGAACAAGCGATCACCGCCCGCGAGATCGAGCTGGCCGTCCTCGGCCGCGGCACATCTGCCCGCGTTAGCGTACCTGGCGAGATTCTTCCTGGCGAAGAGTTTTATAGCTACGACGATAAGTACAGCGCCTCCAGCACTTCGCGCATCGTTATCCCGGCAGACGTTGACGAGTCGGTAGTGACAGAACTACAACGCCTCGCATTGGCCGCCTACCACGCGACCGGTGGACACGGTATGGCGCGAGTTGATTTTTTCCTTGACCCAATGGGCCAGATTTTTCTCAACGAAATTAATAGCATCCCCGGCTTCACCAACATCAGCATGTATCCAAAGCTCTGGGAGGCTTCGGGCCTCAGTCCACGGGCGCTGGTTGACGAGTTGATTGAGGAGGCGCTTGCTAGCCGCTCTATAGGTAGCGTATAATCTCCTTATAAACAGGAGGTCAATATGGAAATAGTAGCAGTAATTTTAGTCATCGTACTGATGTTTGTACTGAGCGGCATTAGGGTAATTAACCAATACCAGCGCGGCGTGGTGCTGACGCTGGGTAAATTTACCGGCATGCGCGAGCCGGGCCTAAGGGTGGTGATACCGATTTTTCAGACGATGATGATGGTGGATGTGCGTTCGACACCGATTGATGTGCCAAAACAAGAGGTTATCACCAAAGACAACGTCACTGTCGGCGTTGACGCGGTGGTCTATTTCCGAGTGATTAACGCACCAAAGGCAGTACTGGAGACGACCAACTACATTTACGCCACCAGCCAATTCGCCCAAGCTGCTCTGCGCGATGTCACTGGTAATGTCGATATGGACGACCTGCTCGCCAAGCGCGAGGAGATTTCGCAGCAAATTAAGGAAATTGTCGATGCCGAGACCGACAAATGGGGCATCGATGTTGAGAATGTCAAGATTCAGAATATCGAACTACCTGGCGACATGAAGCGCGCCATGGCCAAGCAAGCCGAAGCCGAGCGCGAGCGCCGCGCCAACATTATCAATGCCGACGGCGAAAAAGCTGCCGCCGAGACGCTGGCACAAGCCGCCGAGATCCTGGCAAAAACCCAAGGCGCCATTAACCTGCGTACCCTGAACACACTGGAGCGCATCTCCACCGAGCCGTCACAAAAGACGATGATGCTCTTCCCAATTGAACTGATTGACGCGATCCGCGGCGGTAAGAAATAGCACGCCTCGCACGGTTGATTGCACATGATGGAGCTGCTTCAAACATCCCGCGGTACGATCGAATATCGACATGACATGCACGGCTCGTTAACGGTTCTCATTTTGAACGGCGGTCACACGACTGCCGCCATGCGTACGGGTGAGGATTACTTCGTTAGTCGCGGCTATTCAATCCTCAGCGTCAGCCGACCCGGCTATGGTGGGACAGATACGGCGCTTAGCGAAACCTATGGCGAGTTCGAACAGGCGACAAACGAGTTGCTAGAGCAGCTCGAGATTGAGCGTGTCATCCTGGTCGGCATATCGGCTGGCGGCAGAGCGGCGATGCGGTTCGCCGAGCTTCACCCCGACAGCGTTGATAAACTCGTCCTGATGAGCGCGGTGAGTTTCAAGAAATGGCCTAGTCAAAGTACTCGTATGGCAGCCCGTATCGCGTTTAATCCTGTGCTCGAACATGTAACGTGGGCAGTGATGCGCTGGCTGCTCCGCAGATGGTCGCGACGAAAAATAGTCAGTTATTTGTTTCAACAACTCACGACATTGGACGCGCGTGACGTGCTTGCTAGCTACCCGCCGTCGTCTATCGATGCAATCGCATCGATGTTTATGCAATTTCGCTCTGGCAGTGGGTTCATGAATGACATTAGTCGGCGTTTAATGAAGGGTAATCCCGAAACTATCACACAACCGACGCTTATACTGCATAGTAAGTATGATGGTTCGGTTCCGCTCGACCATCCGCTTCACACCGCGAAGCAGATCAAGCACGCCGTGCTTTCCATCAATAATACCGAATCGCACGTGATGTGGCTGAGTCCTAGGTGGATGGAAGTCGAAAATACGCTCGATGAGTTTCTCGCTTCAAAGTGATAAGGGCGCCGCTTAAATCATTATTCTGCCAAGTTCAGTGATTGCCTGGCTTCTTCGTTGCACGAGGCAGTCGCGACATTTCGGGGGCTGGTCGAGCAACGAAAGGATATACTAGGCATACAGCTGCGGACACCTGTTGAGATGTTGCAGAGGTGGTGAGGTGGTGAGGTGGTACGATAGATATACACGATCAGCAGACTATGTATTCAAAGTGGCTATCGCTACTTGAAAATAATGGCTTGGCAGTGTCATATATTACAAAACTATACCGAAGAATTTAGTGTCAACAGCGATCAAGTTGTCAAGAAGGTCAAACAACTCATCAAAGAAGGTAACGTCCGCCGCGTCATCATCAAAAACGAAAAGGGCGAAAGTATCATGGAATTCCCCGTCACTGCCGGCGTCGTTGGCGTACTGCTGCTACCAACCCTCGCGGCTCTCGGCGCAGCAGTGGCGTTGATGGCGCAGTGCACGATCGCGGTGGAGCGATGGGATTAGTGCCAATCTTTATAAATAACCTACTGGGCTCCGCAGCGCAACCCTTCAGTCCGAAAACCTTGTTAATCAACCAGCCGACTGTCCAGCCAATCAAAGACTACGCTATGCGCCAAACGTAAATTATTCAGCTGACAATGAGCGTCGGCGCCGCTTTGCGAATCAAACTCATGCAGCGTCGTATCAAGTTCGCGCCGGATAAATTCATCATAGAGACATCGCGTTTGCCGCTGGAGTTCAGCACCTTCGCCTTCCCCCATGAGAAACAGCGACGGACAAGTGATAGCTTGGTGGTCGACAACCTTTGCCTGTTCGAAAACTTCATCGATCGCTGAGCGGAAGTTGCTCGTGCCGAACTGCCAAGCGTATTTTTTCAAATTGATATCGGCGGCTTCATTGATGTTCCCCGCTAATTTTAAGGCGAGATTCATCAGCCAGCCGGGCGCTTTGAGCGCTGCGCCGAACTCACGGCGGAACAGTTCTGCCACGTCAAAAATAGGCGTGCTGGCAATCCATGCGCTAATCCTCGCGTCTTTTGCGGCCGCTTGAGCAGTAAAATACCCGCCGCCGCTAACGCCGTATAGCGCAATGTGACGCGCGTCGGGATTTTCGGTTTGCAGCCAGTCAAGGCACGCGGCAATCGGCTCGCCGGCGTCGACGGTAAAAGTGAGACCTCTGGCGGGATTAGAGCCTTGACCGGGTAAATCGACCATCAGTACATTATAGTTCCGCCGCCACCCCGGCCAGCCGGCAAAATAGAACAAATCCTCCCGGTACGTATCACCGCCGCCGACCATGACCACGGTTGGACGGTTATTGTCACAGTAAAGATAATAGACGGGTAAATAGCCAGTTTGATACGGAACGCGCACAGGTTTGATCGGTATATTTATCGCCCTGACCGCACCGGCGAAAGCGTTTTCCATAGCGCAAACAAGCTTCGGATATTCCGGAGAAAACGGATCAATGAACTGCAGTACTGCCCGATAGGCATAGGTTGCACCAAAATAGCAGTCGGCGGCCATTTGTTCACCGGTGGCTGCCTTTGCCAAGCGAACGAGATAATCGGCATGGTCCGTAAAACAGGCTCGCCACTTACTCGGTTTCCCGTCACGCCCGATCTTATGCGCCAGATAAAACAACTCTCCATGCGACATACCGAACAGTTCCGCCACGCCGAGCATCCAGTTGAAAAAGAAATCGGTATCGTCATTGTCAAAGAAGATTTTAGTCGATTGCCGTTTGAGGATCTTTTCGTTTTTTTGCATGATATAACTCCTTTGGACGTTTTTTGAAACGAATAATTTTATACAGTATCGTGATCAGGCAAACAATCCTTTATCGACGTGGTGCGGATGGGGAGAGTCGAACTCCCGTCTCAACCTTGGGAAGGTCACATAATAGCCGTTATACGACACCCGCGACGAGAATATTATACCTGATTCTCCGCCAAACTACTAGAGTATTGCAGCATTTTCTTGACGCTTACGCTAAAAGTTTGACACATATAATTTTAGTGCGCTATAATAGAGACATGACGAAGCGAAAACTGGTTACAACTAGCATAGCAACTCTTATCGTCATCGGCGGCTTGTCGCTTGGCGCACTGCACTTCTTGTCGCAGGTAAATAACGCCCCGCCCCAAGCGACAAAGTATGCCGATCGAACTACATCGCCGGCCGACTCACCAAATACTGACAATCGCTCCCTCGCCGACACCAACTCTACGAGCGATAATCAGCAACCAAGCAAATCTAACCAAAACACCGACAATAAACCAACACCAGCCGGACATAATTGGGTAACGCAGACCATGCGTCACAATCACGACCAAGCCCAAGCAGCAAAACAGCAACCTGAACGCCAGCGTGGCTCTCAGGGCTCGACTCAGCGAGCCAATCAATCACCACGCAACAACTCATCAAACAATAATTCAGGGAATAAAAATTCCAGCTCTCCGAGCCAACCGCAACCGGTCAAGTCCGGTGACTCAGCAAACCACGCAAACCATGACCAGAATCAGGCAGCAATTGATGGTTGGCAGATTGATTACTTTGAAGGCTTTGATTTATCGATCAAACAAACTAAGTGGGTACAGTACGGCTGGGGTGATCCAGCGGTTGGCCACGGCTGCATGGGCGTGATGTCGCAGCGTAATTCGTTTACTCAAGACGGTAAATTGGTAATTCGCACTCAGTACGAGAACGGCCAGTGGAGCACTGGTGGCGCCGGCTCAGGTGATGTATTCACCGCCTCACGCGGCCGCTGGGAAGTTCGCGCCAAGTTCCCGAAAGCCAAAGGCGTCGGCTATGCGTTCCTTCTCTGGCCAAAGGATGAAGGCTGGCCACCAGAGATTGATTTCGCCGAGGGGCGCGTCAATGGTCCTCGTGTTGAGGCAACGTACCACTGGGATCCGGACAACAAGCAACAGCAAGCATTCCTTGATAATCACGACATGAGCGGCTGGCACACGTACGGCGTCATTGTCGAGAAAGATCATATCATTTTTACGCTAGACGGCAAAGAATGGGGTCGTATCAATCATCCAAATGTCACTGATAAGCAGATGTTCCTCGGTGTGCAGGCTGGAGCAATGAACCCAAACGGCATTAATAAGCATACCGAGACCGTTGATAGCGGTGTGCCTAATCCACTCACGCCAGCTGTATCCGATATCGAAATTGACTATGTAGCGCATTACGTGCGGAAATAGCGGCTTGCCAGATAACGGCAACTTTAGTACAATGAGATAGTGAGTTTGTGGCTCTTTAGCTCAGTTGGTAGAGCAGAGGCCTGAAGAGCCTTGTGTCCCC